>Ga0247609_10000145_pt1 | contig 100553 bp, 79 predicted proteins | sample 172DNAGHGlowgp2_FD_193487 | JGI IMG/M metagenome (GOLD analysis project Ga0247609, IMG submission 193487) | Sheep rumen microbial communities from Palmerston North, Manawatu-Wanganui, New Zealand - 1728 DNA GHGlow gp2 | ecosystem: Host-associated > Mammals > Digestive system > Stomach > Rumen ...
TGGTGCAAATTTACGATTCAATCGAAAATTTACACTATATTTGCATAAAAACAAAAAACGTATTTGCGTATGATAGCAAGAGAGTTGGAAAAACAATTGATTGACGCTGTGGAACAATATCCTGTTGTGTTTGTAACAGGTCCTCGTCAGTCGGGAAAATCCACGTTGTTGAAATATCTTTTCTCCGATTACCAGTATGTTTCGTTGGAAGATTTGGACAATCGGGAGTTTGCACGAAACGACCCTCGAAGTTTTCTTGCGACATACAATTCAAAAACAATCATTGACGAAGCTCAGCACGTGCCGTCGCTGTTTTCTTATATCCAAACAAAAGTTGACTCGGCGGGGGAAACGGGAATGTACATACTTTCGGGCTCGCAGAATTTTTTGCTTATGCAAAGCATTACGCAGTCGCTTGCCGGACGTGTAGCCGTGTTCAAATTGTTGCCCTTCTCGCATAAGGAACTTGCGAATGCGGGCATTGTGCAGTCGGTTGAAAAAGAAATATATAGAGGTGGGTATCCTCGGTTGTACGACAAACCGATTGCCGTCAACCGTTACTATGAAAATTACATTCAAACATACGTTGAACGCGATGTCCGCCAGATAAAAAACATAGGAGATTTGAGTTTGTTTGTTAAGTTCATAAAACTGTGTGCTGGTCGTATTGGACAGCTGATGAACTATTCCTCGTTGGCAAACGACTGTGGCATAGCAGTTTCCACGGCACAATCATGGATTTCGCTCTTGGAGGCAAGTTACATCGTGTTTCTGCTGCCTCCCGATTACGTGAACTTTTCGAAGCGGCTGATAAAATCCCCGAAATTATATTTCTACGACACTGGCTTGGCGTGTGCCTTGTTGGAAATCAAAACGGAAAAACAACTGAACGAACATTATTTGCGCGGCGGATTGTTCGAGAATTTGGTGATATTGGAGAAAATAAAAGCATTGTTCAACAATGGAGAAAAATCAAACGTATCGTTTTGGCGCGATTCCAAAGGAAACGAAGTTGATTTGATTGAAACAGACGGAGAACGCAAGAAAGCCATTGAAATCAAATCGGGAAAGACATTCTCCGCCGATTATTTCAAAGGATTGCGGAAATGGCAGGAACTGTCGCAAACGCCTCCCGACGACAGTTGCGTGGTGTATGCAGGCGACGTGCCGCGCATTACACAGTACGGAAAGTTGGTGCCGTTTGCTAATTTGAACAACGAAGATTGAAAAATGTTGAAATGAAACTCTTTCGTTACATAGTGCCATTATTGTTGCTATCCTTTGTTGCCCAAGCTCAATCGCCTATAAAGGACGGCGCAATTCTTGCTGAATTTTCAGTGAGCGATTCCACAAAAGTGTATTTCTCGCAAGGAAATTTGCAATATCAGGCAAGCACGAACACGTGGCGGTTTGCTGAACACCAATGGGATTATGTGGAGGCGGATTATAGAAATAGTTATTTAAAAAATGACTTTTGGATTGATTTATTTGGTTGGGGAACGAGCGGCTACAAAAAGATAAAGGATGACAGATACGCTTATTTTTCCAAACATAATGATATAGCAGGGACAAATTATGATTGGGGTGTTTATAATGCCATCTTGAATGGTGGTAATAAAAGTGGAATGTGGAGAACACTTACCGAAAGAGAATGGTTTTATTTAGTTTGTAAAAGAACAAATGCCGAGATGTTGCGAAATGTTGCTCATGTAAATGGAACAATGGGATTGATACTCTTACCTGATAATTGGACAAAGATAGATTCCGTACACTTTGCCTCTACTACCGACGAATCTAAAAATAAACATTACACGTTAGACGAATGGACAGAAATGGAATCCATGGGGGCTGTTTTTTTACCAAATATTTCCAACGGAGATGGTTCTTATTGGGCTGCAACGTGTTACAAAATATTAAAAAAATATTATCCTGCCTTCCCAAAATACTATTGGGAAACAGCAGGGGGAGATAACACAGCATATTGCTTGATTTTTAACGAAGAGAAAATAAGTACGGTTGCAAAACCACGTGACAATAAGTGTTTCGTCCGCCTTGTGCAGGATGTGAAGAAATAAGAAAAATAGTTTTCGTTAGTAAAAAAATTTTTGCAGAAATAGTTGTGTCTGTTTCTTTAAATAATTAAAATTCCTCTTATTTCCCTCGATAGACTATGTCAATGTTGTTGTATATTGGCTTTACCACGTACGTTCCTGTTGTATCTATTATGCCATAATTATAGGCAGAATAATCTTCGTCTTTTGCCACAATGGCATAATTACCCAGAAATCTGCCCGCCTCTTTGAATTGCGGTTCTATAACCATTTTTCCTGTCTTGTCAACATATCCCCAGTTGTCGCCAATCTTTACCGCAAATAATTTTTCGACAGCCATGCCTGAATCGTAAAATCCGACAAAATCATATTTGGGTTCTACAATGAATTTTCCGTTTTTGTCAAGAATTCCCCATTTCGTTCTACAACCTGTTGAGACCAAAGAAAATCCATCGTCCGAAATTCTCCAAATGATATCAAAGAGCGGTGGTACCACAAAATTCCCAACACTATCTATGCATCCCCATTGACCATTGGTTTTAACTCGTGCCATGTTGTTGGCAGAAGAAAAAGGCTCGGCCTTTTCAAATTTCGGTTCAATCGCAAAATTTCCGTTTTTAGTTATAAATCCCCACCGATTAGATAATTTAACGGGAGCCAATCCGTTGGCGGAGAAATCACCTGCGTCATCAAATTTCGCGGCTATGACAATTTTTCCATGTTGGTCTATATATCCATGTTTGCCATTGATTGTAACGTGTGCTAAACCATTGGTGGAAAAAAAGAACGGTTCTTCAAACTGAGCTTTTATAATTTCCCCTTTTGCACTGATTGCACCGTGTTTCCCGTCTTGTTCCATCGCGCACCAACCATTTGTCATTGAAAAACCAATGATGGTACGAGGCAGAACCACGCGTTTCCCTGTTTTGTCTATTAAAATTAAATCCCAAGAACCTGATTCCGTATTTAAATATGAATCTTTCAGATAAATCAACATAGCAAAGTCATTGGAAAACCCCCAAAGTTCAAAATCTTGTTGTAATTCGACGATGACTTTTCCTGTACAATCAATAATACCATTAGTCTTGTACGTTTCCACTTTTGCCAAACCGTTGGGGGTAAAGGGATATATTGTATCAAATATCGGTTTTGTAACGAAATCCCCATTTTTGTTTATTATTCCCCAATGCCAAAGAATGTTGTCGGAATCATATATTTTTACCTGAGCCAAACCGTTTTCGTCAAAGGATAGTGCATCATCAAATTGTGGTTTGATAATTATTTCCCCTGCTTGGTTCATATAGCCGTATTTTTTATCTGTCTTAAACCATATAAGACCGTTGTCGGCAAGGTATCCCAATTCATCATACTGTGCTGCAATCACATATTTCCCTTCTTTGTCAATACAACCATATTTGTCGCCAATTCTCACACGAGCCAAACCGTTACTAAATTTCTCTGCCCAGTCAAATTCTTGTGGCACAAGTAATTCACCGTTTGCTTTAAAATAACTGTATTTAGCGTAATCCTCATCAAAAATAACATCTTGTTTTCTGTCGTAAATTGTACCTAAATATATACAATCCTGCTGAGCCCACGCCGCAAGGTTGCCAGGAGTATCAACTTCAATTGTTTGTTGGGTATCGGTACATTCAGCAACACCATTTTCTTTTTTTGTTTCAGAAACAGTATTTTCCTCCACATTGCTTTCCTGCGATTTGCCACTGCATGCAATCAAAGTCACACTGCATAATATTATGAACGACATTTTTCTCATAACCAACTTTTGCGAAAGATACAAAATTTGGGAATATTTTTTCTTCGTTACTTTTTTCTGCAAGAAATGTGATATTCTTCTGTTATGAGATGTCTCTCTCCGCTTCGCTCGGAATCACATTGTATAATCCATAACTCTTAATTCTTAATCTATAAATAAATCCCTATCTTTACCCAAAATTTTTCTTTTGGAATAAATGAAACTCTTCCCTTCCATATTCCTCTCATTCCTTCTGCCTCTGGCAGTTGCGGCACAGAACGTGCAGATACAGGATGGTGCCATCTGTGCCGAATTTTCGGTGAGCGATTCCACAAAGGTCTATTTCTCGCAAGGAAATCTGCAATATCAGGCAAGCACGAACACGTGGCGGTTTGCGGAACATCAATGGGATTATGTGGGAAAAGACAATGAGAACATATCAGAAAAATATACTGGTTGGATTGATTTATTTGGTTTTGGAACAAGTGGCTATAAGGGTAGAATGCCGTATATGACGAGTACGATTTATGCTGATTATATAATTGCAAAATCAGAATTTCCTTATCGAAGAAACTATAATCCTAATTTGGGTATAGATTTCGTGGAACTTGATAATGGAAACGGACAAAAATATGATTGGGGATGGGGTTTTTGCCTCTCCGATGGAGGGATGGAGCAATATGTAGAGGGATGTTGTTGGCGAACGCTTACCAGAAGCGAATGGAATTATTTGATTTCTGAACGTAAAAAAGCAGAGAAAAAAATTGGGAACGCACGTGTAAACGGTGTCTATGCGTTGGTTTTGTTGCCCGACAAATGGAAAACACCCCAAGGATTGGTTTTTAAACATTCAAACCCAAATGAATATTCTGAATCGGAATGGGAACAAATGGAGGCTAACGGAGCTGTGTTTCTTCCTGCTGCTGGAAGCCGAAATGGCAATTTTATCCCTCATGGCGATGTTTTTGGACGTTTGGGGGCGGGGGCTTATTGGTCAAGTACAATAGCAGAATTTAAGTATAGCTATGCTGTATCGTTTGATGAAGATGAATATGATTGTGGACGTGTACCGATGTCTATCGGGCTATCTGTCCGTCTTGTGCAGGATGTGAAGAAATAATTATTACTTTTCTCTAAGGGCAAGTAGTTGTTGTTACTTCTTCGCAAAACAATTTCTCATAGCTGTAATAATATCAGCGGCGACTTCTTTTTTGGGTTTTAGTCCGAAGGGAATTGTTTCTCCGTTTCGTTTGATGATGGTGACTTTATTTGTGTCGTATCCGAAACCTGCGCCTTTGTCAGCAAGGGAATTCAGTACGATGAAATCGAAATTTTTACGTTCAAGTTTTCCTTGTGCATGGGCAAATTCATCGTTGGTTTCGAGGGCGAACCCTGCAAGAATTTGGTTTTTCTGTTTGATTTTTCCTAATTCCTGTGCAATGTCGGGATTTGGTTTTAGTTCTATGGTAAGTGATTGTTTCTCTTTTATTTTAATATTGTATTTTGTAACAGGAGTGAAATCGGCCACTGCCGCGCTGAGAATTGCGCCGTCGCAGGTGGGGAAGTGTTTGATTGCCGTCTCATACATTTCATGGGCGGATTTTACATCAATTCTGGTAATGTTGGGATGCACGGTTTTTAGTTGAACTGGACCTGCTATAAGAATTACCTCGGCACCGCATTGTGCGGCTTCCTCCGCTATTGCGAATCCCATTTTTCCTGTGGAATAATTGCCAATAAACCGCACTGGGTCAATGGCTTCGTAGGTTGGTCCCGCTGTTATTAGAATTTTTTTTTTTAGAGATTCTTTTTTTGCAAAGAAATCGCCGAGCCATTTCACTATGGTTTCTGGCTCCGCCATTCGTCCTTTCCCGTCAAGGCCGCTGGCAAGTTCACCTTTCTCTGGTTCTATAAACGAAACGCCGTCAGACGAAAGAGTGGCGATATTGCGTTGTGTTGCTTCGTGTGCAAACATATCCATGTCCATTGCGGGTGCAAGCACAACGGGACAACGCACCGAAAGATACGTTGTGAGAAGAAGGTTGTCGGCTATGCCGTTTGCCATTTTCGCCAATGTGTTGGCAGTGCAAGGCGCAACGACAAAAGCGTCCGCCCACAAACCAAGTTCCACGTGGCTGTTCCAACTACCATCGTCGTGGTGGAAAAAATCCGACAACACTGTGTTTTTACTTAGTGTAGCCATTGTTACTGGCGTGATGAACTCTTTCGCCAATGGAGTCATCACAATTTTTACGGTAGCCCCTTGTTTAATAAGCAAACGAGTGAGAACTGCGGCTTTGTAGGCCGCAATACTCCCTGTTATACCTAATAATATGTGTTTGCCTTGAAGCATTGTTACGCTTCCGTTTCTTCAGCTTCTGGTTTTCTGAAATAGATTTGGTCTTCAAGGAATTCTTGGATTGCCATAAGAACTGGATTTGGCAGTTTTTCGTAGAATTTCGAGATTTCAATTTGTTCACGGTTTTCGAATGTTTCTTCAAGCGTGTCGTTAACCGAGGCAAACTCTTCCAATTTCGAGTCGAGCTCTTTCTTCAAATCTGTTTCAATTTGATCAGCGCGTTTCGCGATGATTGCAATAGATTCGTAGATGTTGTTGGTTCCTTTTTCCAACGTTTCAATGTCTCTCGTAATCGTAGAAGCAGGTGCTTTTGTTTTTTTGTAATCCATTTCTATAAAATTAAATTAATGAGTTCTTTTTTTGATTTGTAAAAATATTTTTTCCGCGTCTTTCGACCATTGTCCGTTTGGATATTCGTCGATGTATGCGTGGTAATCGTCAATAGCCATATCGTAGCGTTCCTCTTTTTTCGACTCAACGCTGTTTTCCGCAAGCAGAAACGACGAGCGGAGTGTGAGGTAGAGCAGTTCTTCGCGATATTTTGAATCAGGATATTGTTTCAGACAGTTTTTCAGCGCGGTTACTGCTGCTTTGTAGTCCTCAAGGTTGAAGAATATTTTGCTGTTGTTGTACGCTTTTTCTTCAAGTTTTGACCGCAATTCGCCAATACATTCATTGCTTTCCTTGATATATGCGCCTTGTGGAAACTTGTTGATGTAGTTTTGGAACGATTGGATTGCCTTTTCAGTGTAGGTTTGGTCAAGTGTCACCACAGGCGAAATGTTGTAGTAGCATTTTGCGATGTAGAAATACGCATAATCTAACTGGGTGCTTGTGGGATACGTCAGTACAAACCGTTCAAAATAGTAGGCCGCCATTAGGTTGTCTTGTTCCTCGTAGTAACTTTTTGCAAGCATCATCGTGATGTTTTCCCCTTTTTCGGTTAAACGATATGCGGGAAGTGCTTTTTCAAGCAATTCATAGCTTTTGTAGTAGTCTTTTGCTTCGAAATATTTCACCGCGCCGTTGTAAACAGCCTCATAGTCGTCGGACTTCAAGAGCTTCTGGTATTCGCTCTGACAACCCACGCAGGCGATAATGGCTAGTATAAACAAGACCTTCTTCATACGCTATAAGAAACGGGCAAAAGTACAAAATATTTTTATACATTGAAAAATAGTGATGAAATAATTTTTTCGCTTTTGAAAATGAAGTTGTTGACTATGTGGAAAAATAGTCTTTCTGCTTTGTATCAAGGAGTTACAGCAGGCTCTTTTTTGTCTAATTCGCGATAGCGGTTTCTGGCTGGTGCGGAATATATGCTGTTGGGAAATTCAAAAACGAGACGTTTGTATTTTTCTTTTGCTTTTTCTGTATCGCCAGCATTGTCGTAATATTCCGCAAGGGTGAAAATTGCTTTGTCGGCATATATTTCATACGAAAAGCGGTTTTCTATTTCTTGTAAATATTGAATCATTTGTTCGTCGTTGTGTTCGGAGCGTGCGATTTCGGCTTTCCGCATCAGAATTTCGTCTTCGAGCGAATGTCCGGGAAATAGTTTAGGAATAGAGTCGTAGATTGCGATTGCTTCATTTTTTTTGCCTTGCGCAAGAAGCAAATCGCCTCGGGCGAATATTTCCATTGCCGTGGTTGAGGTGTCGAGCGCGGTGTTGTCCGAAATCAGTTGGGCGAGTTCAAATGCGTCATTGGCTATGAGCTTGCTGGTGCTGCCCTTTAGTACGTCGAGCAGGGCTTTTGCGTACTCGAAATTGCCATTGTAGTAAGCTATTTTGGCTTGTTTGAGTTGGGCTTCATGCCCAATGTCGTTGTTTTTATAGTTGAGGGCAATGGAGGCGTATTGCAGATTTGCACCCCAAATGTCGTCGGTAAACAAATAAATATCAGCAAGTTCCATTTCGAGCTGGTTCTTGTACTGACGAAGATTTGGTTTTGTAATATTTTGTTTGAGTAAATCAATTGCCTCGTCTGTTTTGTCCAAATAAAACGCCTGAATGTGTGCGAGATTTTTTATGATTTCCACCAAGGTTTTTGCATCGGCAATTTCGTCCATCGCTTTCCTGTAGTCTTCTTCCAACGATGCAATTTGTTGTATTTCAGGTTTTTGATTTGATTTAAATAGTTTGTTGTACGAAGTTTCAAGCAGGCTTTTCATTGCTTTTTCGTAATGGTCGCCCATTGGACCTTGTTGCACAACATACGAAAAGCATTTTGCCGCATTGGTGTAGTCGTTGTTTTCCAGTGCAACTTCACCTACGGTAAACGTATTGTAACCATCGTTATCTTCTTCTATATCAATGTCTTTTGCAAGGGAATATGCTCGTTCAAAATTTTTTTCCTGCAACTGCATCCAAAGGTACAAGCCACCAAATGTTTTAATTTGTTTGTTTTTATCTATTTCTTTTTCCAAACGTGCGGTAAGTATATCGTGTAGTTTTTCATTTTTCTTCTCATACAGAGGAATTTGCAGTTGGTCTTCTATATATTGTTCTCTGAATTTATCCAATTTGAGAATATCCATATACAGATTTACAAGTTGTTCATATTCACCAAGTTTGAGATAAATATATGTCAGCTTGTCAAATATGATTCCATTATATTCCAAGCGTTTCCATCCATTTTCGTAAATGATTTTTGCCACGCTGTCGAATTTGTTTTCAATACAGGCTTCGCCCGCTACAAGGCAAGATTCAATATCTTTGTTCGCCTTTTTGACTGTTTTGTCGAGAATTTCGTTAGCATCGTTAGTTTTTCCAACTTTTTTGTAAATCGCTGCAAGTTTTATTGGGTAATACAAAGATTTCGGATTATGGCGAATTTGCTCGTTTGTGATTTTTTCGGCTTTGTCGTACCATTTCAATTCGTTGTAGCAGTCAATCAAATAGTCGAAATGGTTCTGTGAATGTGTTTTTTGAAACAAAGCAAGATACATATCGGCGGCTTTTTCGTATTCGCCTTGCGAGTAGTAGAACAATGCAAGTTGGTTGTCGTTGCCACTGTCGTTTTCCTGCGAAAATCCGAATAGTGCCGTCATCGACAAAACAATAAATCCTACTATTTGTATTAAGTTGTTTCGCATTATTTCGTTGGTGCTACATCTATTTCGCAGGAAATAGGGAAGTGGTCGGAAACTTTCAGCCCAAATCGCTTAAAGCGGTGACATTTGAATTTTGAATCAACGAGAATGTAGTCCAATCGCAGTTGCGGCCACCAATTGAACGTGGCTCCGATACCTTTGCCGGCTTTCAAAAATGCGTCTTGGTAATTGTTTGCCGATTTGATTGTATGGTAGGTATAAGAGCAAGGTGGGGAATTAAAATCGCCACACGATATTGATGGATAGGGACTTTTTGCGATTTCTTCCGCTAATTCATCAATTTGTTCACCTCGTTTTATCATTGCTCTTTTTAGTTTATCAACCAAATCCTCCACGTCATTAACTTCCACATCGTCGGTTTTGCTGATTTTTCCTATATCATTGACTGTCTGTTTGTTGTCTTTAGAAAGCCGATACGACTCCAAATGGCTGTTGAAAATTCTGATAGTGTCGTTACCAACCACAATGTCAGCCCATATAGATGAATTACCTGTTTGCTCGTAGTCAATATATCCGCTTGCGGCGATAGGGTAGCGGCTGCAAATCATATTTCCTTGGTAATGGTGCGGACCAACCGAAAAAACTCTGTTGTGGTGCGTGTAGGCAAGGTTGAGCTGCTGTTTGAGGCTGTCTATCACAATGAAATTCTCGTGCGTGTCGTTGTGGTATTCCTGAAAACAGATTACATCGGGATTTTCTTTTCGAATGTATAGAAAAATTTGTTGTTTTACTTCGGTGCTTTTCCTCCACGTAAAGTACATAAATCCCATCACGTTGTACGACATAATTTTGAGCTTTGTGTTCGTTTTTGTCTCTTGTTGTTTTTTGGATGCAAACGAGTAGTATTTCCGTGTGACTGGCACACTCAGTAGGATAACTGACAATGAAATCAGGCAATATAATTTATGGTCCTTGGCAAATAGCCAAAACAATGCGCATCCAATGTTTATGGCGAAAAGCACAGGAAATCCCAATGCCAATAATTCAAAGTATGGAAATGTACTTGGATTGATGTATTGGGCTAATAAACAGCACAATAGCGACAACGCCACAAGTGTGTTCACTATACAAAGTAATATGCGTACCACCAATCTCATTATGAATTATGTCGGAATAGGTTTTCTTTTTCTTCGTTGCTGAGGCTGTTGTAGCCTGATTCGGCAACTTTTTTCAGGATTCTGTCGATTTCTGCTTGGTTTGCTTTTGGTGTAACTTCCTCAAAATCAACGTATGATTCGTCTCTTTTGTTTTTCTTTGACACGTGTATGTGCGATGATTCTGATGCTTTTCTTTCGAAATTTGAATATAGTCTGACAAACCATTCTTGTATGTCGGTTCCTTTAGAGTAGAGTTTTGCCCATGCGAAACCGTATAAAATGCCGCCTAATTTGCTTACTGAAACGGCAATTAATTGGCTGTTGAACGAAGACGACAGTGAAAGCAATGGCAATAATTCCACGGCTACAATAATGATTGCCAAAATTTTAAGTGAAACTTCTCCGAAAAAAAGCATATACACTTTGTAGTTTGGCGCAAGCGTTGCCGTTGCTACGGTTACCGCAAGCACTGCCGCTATCGGGTTCAGTAGAATACCAATGGCCGAAGTTGCCGATGCGCACAATACTGGTAATACCACACCTGCAACGCCACCCATAATGTATGTGGCAAACAGTTGTTTTTCATTCAGCAAGTGTATGAACAATCTGCCCATCCAAAATAAAAACAGCATATTGCAGAGCAGACTCAAGAATGATGTGTCGAAAAACATATATGTGATAATTGTCCATGGTTTTTTGAGCAACAACATCCCATCGGTCGGGGCAGAAAGAAACGAAAGTACTGCACCGTAAATTGCTGGCTTAGTTATGCTTGCAAAAATTTCAACTACCCACAGCAACACAAACAAAGCTCCGTTGATTAGCAAAATTTTTGAGAGAATATCACCATTTTTAAATTCCTGTACTATGTCGGTTCGAATGTTCATTTAATTAAAATTTGTACCGTGTTTCTGCCAATATTTAATAAGAATAAATCCGAAAATCATTCCCCCAAGATGGGCAAAATGGGCTGTGTTGTCGCCTGCGGAGTTACGCAGTCCGCTGAACAGCTCTATGAGTCCGTAAAACAGCACGAACCATTTTGCTTTAATTGGGAGTGCAAAGTAAATATAAATTTCGGCATTTGGAAATAACATTCCGAATGCCATCAATAATCCGAATATTGCTCCCGAAGCGCCAACTGTTGGCCCGTTCACAATTAAATTGATTTCGCCCAGCGTGCCGTCAACCCAATTTCGTCCCGAACGGAGTAATTCATCTCCTTGTGTAACAATTATTTGCCACATTTCATCGGTTATTTCGAACGAGTGCAAACGAATGTATGCCACCACCATTTGGAAAATTCCAGCTCCAATGCCTGTTGCGAAGTAGTACATTAAAAATTTTTTGCTTCCCCAATAATTTTCCAACGTGTTTCCAAACATCCAGAGCGCCAGCATATTAAAGAAAATATGCTCAAGATTGCCGTGCAAAAACATATAGGTTATGAACTGCACGGGACGGAAACTCGGCGAAAGGATATAATGTAGTCCAAATGTGTTTGATGTGTCGTACCAGCGCATATATTCGCCAAACGAACTGATTACAAAACAAACTATATTGATGATAATCAAATTCTTAACGACTGGAGTCAGCAACGAAAATCCCGATGGACGATTGAAGTTCATAATCAGTTGAATTTTTTGAGTAAATCTTCTGGTTCCACAATTATTGTTGCGATTTGTCCTTCGGGCGTTATCGTAAAGGATTTATTCTGAATGACTTGTAATACAAATTGTTCCATTTCCTCTTTGCTCATTGTTGGATTTCGGAATAATGAAGCCGATTTCGCAAGTGTGCGTGCAATTTGTTCTTGCACAGAGTCTTGAATTGTTTTGTTTGATTCTTCAAAATTTGTGATAAAATCTGTTATAAGTTGTTGTGCTTCAGATATATCAATATTTGAAGGGACACCATTCACCACAAATGAATTTTTTCCGAACTCCTCAATGTCGAAACCAAGTTCGCGCAATTGCGGTAGAATTGTCTGCAAAGTTTCGGTTTCGTCTGCCGTTAGGTCAATGCGGACGGGAATCAACGTTTGTTGTGAGGGCTCCTGCGTGTGGTTGAAATTGTCGTAAAATGTGTCGTACAACAATCTGTAATGTGCTCGTTTTATGTCGATTATGTAAATTTTCCCACTTACATACGCAAGAATGTATTTCTTTTGTATTTGAGTACAAAACTCCACGTGTGGTGCATTGTCGGCATTCTCATGGTTGTTCATACTCGAAGAAAATTCTATAATCTGCTGATTTTCGGTTTTATTATTTTGGTAATCTTCGAATAATTTTTCCCAGTTCCGCTCATTAGAATGTGTATTTGGATAAGAAGCCTCATTCTGTGACTTAAACGGATTGTACGATGGATTATAGGGAATAGTCGGCGGTTTTACAGGGTCGCTGGTTTTAAACGAAAACATGTCCGAATAGTTTGCTTCATCGCTGAAATCAAGCGATGGCACAATATTGTTTTTCCCGATGGTGCATTTTATTGATGCCTCAAGAAGTTGACAAATATTGAATTCTTCCGCAAATTTTATCTCCGTTTTGGTCGGATGGATGTTGACATCAATTTCCGCTGGGTCTATTTCCAAATAAATGAAAAATGGGGGATACTCTTTGGGTGGCAATAAGTTACCGTATGCGCGAATCACCGACCCGAGAAAACTTTTCTGACGAAAAAATCTGTTGTTCACGAAAAAGAATTGATGTGCTCCCGTTTTCCGAGCCATTTCCGGCACGCCAATAAATCCGTGGATTTTCACAATGCTGGAGTCATCTTCAATTGGCAACAAGCCTTTATCCATCTGTTTCCCGAAAATGTTCACAATTCGTTGTTTATGGTTGCTTTTCGGGTATTTTGCGTATAAATCACCGTCTTTTATTATTGTAAACGCAACATCAGGATTTGCCAACGCAGTTTGGTAAATTTCCGCAAGAATATAATTGAATTCCGTTTGGTTCGATTTTAAAAATTTCCGTCGGGCGGGGGTGTTGAAAAACAGATTCTTCACGGTGAACGTGGTTCCCTGCGGACATGCATCGGGTTCCTGCGATTCGATTTTGCTTCCCGCGATGATTATTTTGGTGCCAAGTTCCGCATCTTTCTGCTTGGTTTTCAGTTCCGTTTGCGAGACGGCTGCGATAGAAGCGAGCGCTTCGCCCCGAAAGCCCATCGAACGGATTTTGAAAATGTCGGCGGCGTCGGAAATTTTTGATGTGGCGTGTCGTTCAAACGCCATTCTGGCGTCGGTTTCCGACATTCCAACGCCGTTGTCGCTGATTTGTATCGACGTCCTGCCTGCGTCAATAATTGCAATGGTGATTTCCGTCGCGTGCGCGTCTATCGCATTTTCCACCAATTCTTTCACAACCGAAGCTGGCCGCTGGACAACTTCGCCGGCGGCAATTTGGTTCGCAACGGAATCGGGGAGTAAATGGATAATATCGGCCATTATTACATTTTCATTATAAAATACACGCCAAGGAATAACAGAAATCCAAGCATAACAAGCGTTTTCAGACTGCTGTCCTTTGAACGTTTGTTCGAAATTCTGTTTTGCTCAAATTTTCTGTGTATATCCGACACAAACACGCCTTTCGGCAATTCTTCGCCTTTCTCCAACGCAACTTGTTGTAACACAACCGCACGGCGATGCTCGCGGTCTTCTTTCTGCTTGTCGTAGTAACGCGTTGGCATTTTGAATCCGCGTGGCTTTGGTGGGTTATATATTGATGAAATGAATCCCATACGTATGTATTTATTGTTGCAAATATATTGAAAAAACACGAAGGCAGTAAGTTTTATAAAAATTACTTTTTAACAGCTGTTTTTTCTTCGCATTATTGGGCTACGATGTTTTATGAATGGGTTTTACGTGGTTTTCTTATTGATTGTTCTTATCTGTTAATAACTTGATGGATGCAATGTGGCGAAGTGTGAACGAAAACTTCTATTTTCGTTGCGTCAAAATTTTATAGACTATGGGTGGTTTTTTTGGTGCTATTTCAAAGGAAAATTGCGTGACGGATTTGTTCTATGGAACGGACTACAATTCGCATTTAGGAACAAAACGTGCAGGTATGGCTACATACAATAAGGAAAGTGGTTTCCGTCGAACGATTCACAATATTGAAAATTCATATTTCCGTACGAAATTTGAAGACAATCTTTCTAAACTTTCGGGCGAGTCGGGGATAGGTGTGATTAGCGACACCGATGCGCAACCTATAGCGATAAATTCCCACCTTGGACGCTTCGCGTTGGTTACGGTTGCCCGTCTTGATAATATGAAAGACCTTGAGGCGGAATTGCTTGCAAAGAATCTTCATTTTGCGGAATTGAGTTCCGGCGATACAAATCCTACCGAAGTTGTGGCTATGCTCATCTGCGAAAAAGATAATTTTGTGGCTGGCATCGAAAATGTGTATGACAAGGTGAAAGGCTCTTGCTCAATGCTCATTCTTACTGAAAATGAGGTGATTGTGGCACGCGACAAATTGGGAAGAACGCCAGTGACTATAGGCAAGAAAGATGGCGCGTACGCCGTTTCAAGCGAGCCAACCGCATTCCATAATTTGGGATATCGGATTGATAAATTTGTAGGTCCGGGCGAAATTGTCCGTATGACCGCCGAAGGTTATGAAGTTCTTCGCAAACCGAACGATAAAATGCAGGTTTGCTCGTTTATGTGGGTTTATTACGGATTTCCGTCGTCGGATTACGAAGGCATCAATGTTGACAAAGTACGTTGCTCGCTCGGTCAGGCAGCTGCCCACAACGACCCGACGCAGGCCGATTTCGTGTGTGGAATCCCTGATTCAGGTATTGGTCACGCAATAGGGTATGCCATAGAAAAAGGTATTCCTTATAAAAGAGGTATTGTGAAATATACGCCAACATGGCCACGGAGTTTTACGCCGGCAAATCAGGAAACTCGTAACCTTGTCGCAAAAATGAAACTGATTCCGAATCGTCAAATGCTTGATGGTCAGAAAGTTGTGTTTTGTGATGACTCAATTGTGCGTGGTACGCAATTGCGTGGAAATGTTGCCGAAATGTATGAATGCGGTGCAAAGGAAATCCATATGCGAATTGCCTGTCCGCCGCTTGTGTTCCCGTGCCGTTTCTTGAATTTCTCAGCTTCAAAACGCGATACGGAGCTGATTACCCGTTCGCTAATAGAGCAATATGAAGGCCGTCACGACAAATGTTTGGAGGAATATGTTGACGACAAATCTGAAAAACATCAGAAAATGGTGAATGAAATTCGTGATAGATTTGGACTAACATCATTGAAATTCAATACAATACAAGAACTTGTGGATGCAATCGGGCTTCCTAAAGAAAAATTGTGCACCCACTGTTTCGATGGCTCAAGCTGGTTTTAAAACAGGGGAAAATCATATCTAAAAAAAACGTAATTTTGCACAAAATTTTACGCAATGACGATAGACGATCTTATTGAACAAGAAATTATTTCGGCGGTGCAAGAATTGTATGGTGCCACCGTTGACTCAAAAAGTGTACAGATTTCAGATACAAAAAAGGAAATCGCTGGTGATAAAACTGTGGTGATATTTCCATTGGTGCGTATTTCTAAAAAATCACCCGAAGATACAGCCAATGAACTTGGTGCGTATCTGGTTTCTCACATCGATGCAATTGATTCATATTCAGTTATAAAAGGTTTTTTGAACTTGACAATTTCAATGAAATATTGGTTGTCGGTTTTGCAAAATGCGCTCCAACAGGGATTGGAGTATGGCAAAAAGCCAGTTACAGCTGATTCGCCTACGGTGATGGTGGAATTTTCGTCGCCGAATACGAACAAACCGCTCCATTTGGGACACGTCCGCAATAATTTGTTGGGCTATTCGATTTCGCAGATTTTGGCGGCAAATGGTAACAAGGTCATCAAGGCTAATTTGGTGAACGACCGTGGTATTCACATTTGTAAGTCGATGATTGCGTGGAAGTTGTTTGGTAACGGTGAAACTCCACAATCGTCTGGCTTAAAAGGCGATCATTTGGTTGGAAATTATTATGTGGTTTTCGACAAGGAATATAAAAAGCAAGTTGCCGAATTGATGGCTGCTGGCAAAAGCGAGGACGAAGCCAAGGCAGAAGCGCCAATTTTGCTTCAAGCCCGCGAAATGCTCGTGAAATGGGAGCAGGGCGACCCCGAAGTGCTTTCGTTGTGGAAAACAATGAACGGTTGGGTTTACGAAGGCTTCGATGCAACCTACAAACGTATGGGCGTGTCGTTCGACCACGTTTATTATGAATCACAAACATATTTATTAGGTAAAAAAGTCGTGATGGACGGACTACAACGGGGAATTTTGTTCCAAAAAGAAGACAAGTCGGTTTGGGCAGACCTGACTGGCGACGGTCTTGACCAAAAATTGTTGCTCCGTCCCGATGGAACGTCGGTATATATGACGCAGGACATCGGTACTGCAATAGAACGGTTCCGTGAATACGGCGATATGGGCGAACTTATCTATGTGGTTGGAAACGAACAGAATTACCACTTCCAAGTGTTGAGTCTGATTCTTCAGAAACTTGGCTACGATTGGGCGAAAAAGATTTACCACATGTCGTATGGAATGGTGGAATTGCCTGATGGAAAAATGAAGTCGCGCGAAGGTACTGTTGTCGATGCCGACGATTTGATGGACAGCATGGTGAAGGAGGCCAAGGCGATTTCCGATGAACTTGGAAAATTGTCTGATTTGAGCGACGAAGATGCTGCCGAAGTTCACGAAATCATTGCACAAGGCGCTTTGAAATACTTTATGCTGAAGGTTGAACCTCGTAAGACAATGTTGTTCAATCCAAAAGAATCAATTGATTTCAACGGAAATACAGGTCCGTTCATTCAATATACGCATGCACGAATCTGCTCGTTGTTGCGTAAAGCGGCGGCACAAGGCGTTGAGGTCCCGTCTTCATTTGCCCTTGAGTCTTGCAACGACAAGGAAAAAGAACTGATAAAAACTATTTCTCGCTATGGTTCCATCATAGAACTGGCGGCAAAAGACCATGCACCTTCGTATATTGCAAACTATGTATATGATTTGGTGAAAATGTATAATCAGTTCTATCACGATTATTCTATTCTTAATGAAGAAGATGCGGCTGTAAAAACATTCCGTCTTGCTTTGTCAAAGGAGGTTGCGACAATCGTAGCGTCGGGAATGGGATTGCTTGGAATCCGTGTGCCAGAAAGAATGTAAATGGTTATGAGTTATTTTTATGGTTTATGAGTTGATTAACCTATAAACCATAGCAATAATCCATAATTTAAAATCCATAACTCAAAATCGTGTCTTGCCAATTAATACATATCAACAACTGCCGAATCGAATCCAATGAGAAGACCATTGTTCCAAATCTTTCGTGGACTATGAAGTCTGGCGAAGTTTGGCTTGTGATTGGTCCAAACGGAGGAGGAAAGGCTGATTTTGTGAATGCGCTTGCAGGAAAAATGTCGTTTGTGGCAAATTCATCGGCTGAGGTGTCTGGCTCGTACTCGTCGGTTTTCGGAGATTCTGTAGAACTGGTTTCGTTGGAACGGGCGGCAAAATTGATAGAAGAGGAACGCAACAACGACGAAAGCGATTATATGGAAGGCGGCGTTGATATTGGTCGAACGGGACGAAGATTCATTGCCGAAGGAGTTCTCGGCCCATTAAAGAAAAGCGACGAACTACCGTCGTGGGCAAACGAACTTGATACGCATCAGGCTGTGCAACTATGTGGTATTCAACGTATTCTTGACCGTGGACTCAAATATATGTCAACTGGCGAAATTCGTCGGACATTGCTCGCTCGGGCGTTGATTTCGGGAAAGAAATTGTTGGTTTTGAGCGACCCGTTTGCCGGACTTGACGCTGACAGCCGAAAAATTCTGTTTGATTTCTTTGCGACTATTGCCGCCGAACAGCAAAACGGACAATCCGAACGTCCAAGTGTGATTCTGTGCATGGAGCGTTGGCACGAAATTCCCGATTCCATCACCAACGTGCTGGAATTTGCCGAAAAACGTGTTGTTTTTTGTGGACCGAAACATGAATACGAAACGAAACTTGCAAAAAAACAACAAAATAGAAAGAAAGAACATTCTGCCCAAAAAGAACAGCTTTCGTCGAGTCTCGCGCAGACAATAGCAACCACGTCACCGTTGCTTCAGGATCAAGCTGCCGAAGACGAGATTTTGGTTGAAATGAACAATGTGAACGTCGGTTGGGGCGACAATCGTGTACTTATTGACTTGAATTGGAAACTCAAAAAAGGCGAACATTGGCTGGTGCGAGGCCCGAACGGTTCGGGAAAGACAACGTTTTTGGAACTCATTACAGGCGACAATATGCAGGTGTATTGTAACGATGTCCGTCTGTTTGGGCAAAAACGTGGCTCTGGCGAATCCATTTGGGATATAAAAAAGAAGTTGGGCATTGTGTCCTATCGTCTGCATGTGGAATACAGAATGGTGGGTGGCACAAATCTGCGAAACCTTATCATTTCTGGTTTCCGCGATTCTATTGGATTGTACGGTGCACCAACGGGTGTTGAAACCGCTATAGCCGACAAATGGCTTGCGTTGGGCGGTTTTGCTGGTCGAGAGCGGGAATTGTTCCGTGATTTGAGTTACGGCGAGCAACGTGCCATGCTGATTTTGCGTTCCGTAGTTAAATGTCCGCCGATTTTGATTTTGGACGAACCTTGTCACGGTCTTGATGAAGAATATCGCAGCAAAATACTTCATTTACTGGAACTTATCGCCGAAAAGCAGACGACTACGATGATTCACGTCACCCATGATCCAAGCGAACGCCTCAGTTGCGAACATCATGTGTTGGAACTTTGTCCGGGGCAAACGCCTATGTATAAGATGGTTACGATTTGATTTCATCGGTGCATTACGTGTTAAAAATAATCCGTAAAAAAACTATGCGATACGTGAATTACGTAAACTACTTTTTCTTACATTTGCGATGCTTTTGAGTGAAAAGTGTTTTAAATCAAAAGCAAGAATAAAATAGTAACAATATAATTATTGTATGGATACAAAAAAAATCGTTGGTTTGTTGGTGACATTGGTTATCACAATCTTTTTATGGGCAGTTCCCACTGATTTTTATGGAATTGAGGCATTGACGGTTGTTCAGCAACGTGTAATCGCAATGTTCGTGATGGCTGCGTTGCTGTGGATTTTCGAACCAATTCCCAACTGGACAACCTCTGTGCTGGTGATTGTGCTTTCGTTGCTGACGGTTTCAAATAAAGGTATTGGATTTTTATGTACGCCCGAAGCTGGCGAACTTGTGGTTTACACAAAAATAATGTCTGCCTTTGCCGACCCGGTTGTTATGCTTTTCTTGGGCGGATTTGTGTTGGCAATTATGGCTTCGAAATACGGACTTGACGTGACGCTTGCGAAAATAATGCTGAAACCGTTCGGCAAAAATCCTCGTATGGTGTTGCTTGGCTTCTTGATTGTGATTGCAGTATTCTCAATGTTTATGAGCAACACGGCTACGGCTGCTATGATGCTTGCCTTCCTCGCTCCTGTGCTTGCGGTGCTTCCAAGCGACGATAAAGGAAAAATCGGACTTTCGTTGGCAATTCCTATTGCCGCAAACCTTGGCGGTATCGGAACACCTATCGGAACGCCTCCAAACGCCACAGCTGTGAAATTCTTGGCTGAAGCTGGTTGCGAAGTAACTTTTGGCGAATGGGCAATGAGAATGATTCCATTTGTGATTATCATGATTTTGATTGCATGGGTGCTTCTGCAATTGTTGTTCCCATTCAAATCGAAAGAGGTTGTGCTCGATATTAAGGACAGTGGCCGCAAGACAGATTGGAAGACTTACGTGGTATGGATTACATTTATCGGCACAATTTTGTTGTGGGCTACCGAAAAACTGACGGGCATCAACTCCAACGTGGTTGCACTTATTCCGCTTGCGGTGCTTACATGTTGTGGCATTTTTACAAAAGACGACATAAAAGAAATCAACTGGACGGTTCTTTGGTTGGTTGCCGGCGGTTTCGCCTTGGGTACCGATTTGCAGGGCACTGGTCTTGCTAAAGTGCTGATTGACGCCATTCCGTTTGGAACTATGGGAGTTGTGGCAGTGTTCATCATCGCTGGTATTGTTTGTTATTTCTTGTCGAACTTCATCAGCAACTCGGCAACGGCGGCTTTGTTGATTCCAATATTGATTGTAGTTGCACAGGCAATGGGCGACCCTTCTGCCGCAAGCCACGATTCGTTTGTGGCTCTTGGAGGAACACATGCAATGATTTCGTTCATCGCAGTGTGTGCGTCTATCGCAATGTTGTTCCCGATCTCCACGCCGCCAAACGCAATCGCGTCATCTACGGGTTTGGTGGAAACAAAGGATATGGCGAAAATCGGTCTTATACTTGGAGCGATAGCGTTCGTTCTCGGTTATTTCTGGCTGACAACGATTTTCCCATTCGAAAGCGTGCAACAGGTGGCTGAAACAGTAACAGCAACATTATAAATGAATTACTAACAAAAAGAGGGCGAAAGTCCTCTTTTTTTATTTCTCAATATGAAACGATATTTACTCTTTGCATCTTTTTTTTGTGTAACGTGCGGAAACGCTTTATTGGCTCAAACAGAAACGCAAGTTGCGGAAACTCCCCAATCCAAGGCAACGTTGAAGTGGTACGGTTTTGTTCGTAATTATTTCACTTTCGACACTCGCGAAAGCAAAGCGGGAACCGATGAATTGTATTACTACGTTCCGCTTGATGAATCCGTGCAAGCCGACGGAACCGACATCAACGCACATCCTACAATGAAATGGAGTGCCATTACGTCGCGTCTTGGGTTAGACGTAAACGAATATAAAATTGGAAAAGTAAATGTAGGTGCAAAAATCGAAGCTGATTTTTATAGTGGTTTGACAGGTGTTACGGGAACGGCACAATTCCGTCTGCGTCAAGCATATACTACATTGAATTGGCAATCGGGAAATAAAAATAAATATTCATTGAAAGTTGGTCAGGCGTGGCACCCAATGGCTGCCGACATGGTTCACAGCACCAACCTTGAAATAGGCGTGCCGTTCGCACCGTTCAGCAGAACGCCGCAAATCACGTTTGACTATGCTCCGGGAAAAGTTTCGCTGACGGCTTCTGCTATCTGGCAAATGCAATACACGTCGGGCGGTCCCGAAGGTGCTTCGGCTAATTACATAAAATACAGCAACATACCAGAATTCTACTTTGGTGTGAACTTTAAAGGCGACAATGGTCTGCTTGCCCGTGTCGGTGTGGATTTGTTGAGCATAAAGCCACGTTACAAGGGAGAGGCATCAATGTTGCAAAATGGTGATACTGTGAAATATACCGCATTGGTTGACGACAGGATCACGACAATTTCACCGTTTGTGTATATGCAGTATAAAGGCGACAAGTTCCAATTCCGTGTAAAGAGTATTCTTGCCCAAGCAGGCGAACACATGAACTTGAACGGCGGTTACGGCGTTACTGCTAAATCAAACGGACTTGACGAAGACGGTCATTGGGAATACACGCCGGTGCGCTATTCTTCGTCGTGGGTGAGTATGATGTACGGTAAAAAATGGCAAGGAATCTTATTTGCCGGCTATGCCAAGAATCTCGGCACTGCCGATGCTTTATTGGTTGACTACACCGATGCCGAGGGGAACGAATATGCAAACATAGCAAACAATTATCTGTCGAAAAACACATACGCCAACATCAATTCTATGTGGCGTTTGGCTCCTGGCGTTGTCCGCAATTGGGGAAAACTTGCATTGTCGCTTGAATGGCACATTACCTCGGTACAGTACGGCGAGTTTGTAAAACAAGGCGGTGCGTCGTATGTAAGTGCAAAGAATGGTATGGTGGAGAACAATCTCCACTGGATTACCAACCACCGCTTGCAGATGATGCTGAAATATAGTTTCTAAGAAAGTTTAATAATTGAAATGTATGGCTGTCTCGTTGTGGCAGCCATATTTTTATTCCCGTCCTTTTCCTACGGAAATATATGTCGCAAATTATGCCGTATGAAGTTCACGACGTAAGAAATGGCTGTATTGTAATGGTAATAAAAGAGGAAGGTTTGTAATATAATTTCCCTTCCTCCGATGATTTTATGCTTCAGTCTCGTTTTCCTTTGCCCGTCTTTCCATCAATATTTTTTCATTTTCGGCAACTACTTTGTCTGAAAGAGGGTAGAAGAAGAAAATGATGATGGAAATTATACCAAGAATTGCAGGTATGATGGTGAACATCATCAGTAAACCGCGTGTTGACTCTGCCGTCTGTACTTCGTTTGGCGAGAATCCTACCGATGCCATCAACGTAAGTGCAATGTATGCGCCCACAGCCCAACCAATTTTCTGCGACATTGTGGACGCCGAGAATATCAATCCTGTGGCACGTTGACCGTTTTTCAATTCTGAATAGTCGGCAATGTCGGCGTACATAGCCCACAAAAGCACGCTTAGCGGACCGCCGGTTACCGAACCTAAGAATTGGCAGAAATACAATAAGAACAATTGACTTGCGTCTAAAAAGAACACCGAAGCCGTTGATATTATTGAAATCACGAAGAATGCGACAAACACTTTCTGTTTTCCGAATTTCGCTGCAAGCCAACTTACGATAAGCACGCCAAGCAACGACGAAAGTTGTCCGATGACGTTGTAAATCGAAACGAGCGTGTTGTAGTCATACGTTTGTTCGCCCATAAACGGAAGTGTAAGTGTTTGATTTTGAACAATGTATTTAAAGTAATGCACTGTCACGCTACTTTTCGTTGCCGTGTAGAGAATGAACGTCAGTGTGGCGAATACCAGAATCAACCATGGTTTGTTGGTGAAAAGTTCCTTCAAATCTTTTCCTACTGAGTTCTTTGCCACGTTCTTTGGAGGATTCACACGTTCTTTCGTGCCTTTGAATGTGATGAAGAAGAATAGCACGGCAAACACGCCAATAATCATAAAAAACCGCGACCAACCTTTGGCTGGAACCGATATTTTTGAAACGGAAATAGGCGATTCTTCGGCAAAAATCTCATCAAGTGCGACAGATTTTGTACCAAATCCTTCTTTGAGTTTTACAACCATACCTGTTGGCGTGCTGTATAGCGTGTCGTTGTCGTAATTGTCTTCTTTGTTGAAAATGGTTACGTCGATATTTTTTGTCGTTTGACCATTGTCAAGTGTGATATTTGCAAATCCTTGCGATTCTTGTTCGTGGATGGTGAGTGTTTTGTCAACAACTTCGGCACGAATGATTGATTCGTTGTTTTCGCCCAGTTTCTGCGTTGCAGGCAACAATGTGGCAGAAATGATGATTCCTGCTGCAAATGCGAAAATGAACTTGATTGACGACACACTCGTTCGTTCGTTGGAGTTCGGCGAAATCACGCCAAGCAACGAAGTATAAGGAATGTTGATGATTGTGTAGATAATCATCACAAGGAAAAACGTGATGTAAGCCCAGATGGTTTTCCCCGTCAGACCAAAGTTTGGCGTGGTGAATGTGAGAAATCCGGCAATGGCAAGCGGAATGCAGAACCAGAGCAGATACGGACGGAATTTTCCCCATTTCGTTTCGGTTCTGTCGGCAATCATACCCATAATAGGATCGTTCACACCATCGAAAATACGGGTGATGAGGAACATGGTGGCTGCAATACTCGCCGGAAGCAAGAAGATGTCGGTGTAGAAGTACGTGAAGTACAACATAAATGTTTGCCAGTACAGACACGAAGCCAAGTCACCGAATCCGTAGCAGAATTTTTCTCTGAATTTCAGTTTACCGTCGTTTAATTCCATTATTTCTTAGATTTAGATTGTATTTGTTTTGAAAAATTTTTAGCCGCATTGCCGAAATTGGTAAGCGTGCCGAAGTCTCCCGTTCCCGCACCGTTCGATGTCCACGGATACACGCCGTCGTAGCCGAGCGAATAGGGGAGAGAATAGATTTCATCGTAAGTGATTGGAAATCCGTAGATATTATTGTTTGCAGGCGTTTCGCCTATAATGCACGGCTTGTCGTCCAATCCCCAATGTTCGGGCGTTTCGTGGAACGGGTTACCGAATTGGTTTGTCCATTCATAATAATGTATCTGCCAAAAATCGAGATAGGCGAGGGGATTCATCGTCATATCCTGTAAAATTGCATCGCTCCACTTGTTGCCTTCAAATTTGTCGCAACTCCATTTAACCGACGCACTGCCCACAGTTACAAGCACTTGTGTGTTATAGGAGTGGATTGCCGCCGCGCACATTCCCACGAACATCTGCATAAAATCCCATTCCATTTTGCCGTATTTTTTATGTTCGTGCATCCATTCTGGTTCGTTGCAGATGTCGATTGCAAAAAAATATGGATTGTCCTTGTATCGTTCCATCAAAGGTTTGAGGAACGTGTCGCAGTATTGTTGGAGTTTTTGGGTACAGTTCAGCAGCGCCATCCAATTTTTGGAGGCAGGTTTTGTCTCGTCAAGATTATCGAACGACGATATGGTGGCGATGACATAGATTTTATGTTTTGTCGCCAAATTCATCAAATAGTCGAGATTGTCCCAAAATTGTTGCGTGGCAGGATGTGTAACACCTTCGACATCAACAAAAGGTTGACCTGCGGCGTCGCAACTAATCCATATTCTGCTGCTATTGATGCCGTTTTTTTCAAGTTTTGCAAACTCGTCAGCCCAAAATTGAGGATTGAAATTTCCTCCGAAATCGTTCCAATTGTCCCACGGCGTGTTGGTTCCAACAAAAAATATTTTTTCCCCATTGCGGACAAACGAATTCCCTTGGATGGAAATCCGTTGTGCACTTAGTCCACTGCAAAAGACTGATATTGTGAATAATAAAGTAGCTATTCGTTTCATTATTCTACTACAATCTTTGATTTATAAGTCTCGTTGTTTAATCGGATAGTTATGGCGTAAGTTCCTGTTGCTAAGCCAGTTCGCATACACGTAGCCCGTCCTCCGTTGAATGTCGCATATTTTATTGCCGCAAGTTTTCCTTCGGTGTTTGTGAACGAAACGAGCGCTTTCCCCTCGGCATTCGGTAATTCCAATGTGAACGAGTCAACTGCGCATGGGTTCGGGTAAATGTTAAGCGGATTTTGAACAGATTGAATATTAGTTTTGTCAGGAATCACATAAATTTCAAACTCGAAGTTATTTGAAACGCCAAAGAAGTCAGTTGCGACAACCATAATGTAGTGGGAGCCTGTATCGGCGGCTGATGGTGTCCCCGTTAAGTAATATGTATATGGGTCGAATGACAACCATTTGGGGAGGCAGGGGCAGTTTAGGCTTTCGTCGATTGCCGTAATAGTGAGCACATCATAGTTCTCGTCGGTAAAGAATGAACGAAGTATTTGATAATCAAAAGGTTCGTTGATACGTGCCGCTTGGAATATGGATTTTTTTGCAGCTTTGATTCGTGCACCGTTGTTGGCGTGGTCATCGAAATCGTATGCTTGAACTTCGGTTAGTGAATATCCCCAGCTAGTGGCACGTTTTGTGAAGTTGATTTTTACGTAACGGCACACAATCGGGTCTTCGTCGTCTTTACGGAGAACAATGTTACTTTTGATGATTTGTCCTTGTTTCACAGTGAACACTGTTTCCCATGATTTACCGTCTTTTGATGTTTCAATTGTGTATGCATCGGCGTAGGCTCCTTTACTTTCTATAGCATTCCATTCCCAATTTAGTACAATTCTGCGGATATTTTCCTCTTGGAGCATATCGAAGCAAATAAATTCATCGTCGTTATATTGTGAACTCCAACGAGTTGTATCGACGCCGTCGTTTGCGTAGTAGGGCAGATATAGGTCATCTTCAACGCTGGAATAGGTCACAAACGCATTGAGCAGTTTGTTGGCATTGGGGTTGCCCTGTTCACGGACAAGTACAGTGAATGTTTGAGAAATGAATTTTCCTCCTTTGTCAGTTGCGGTCACTACAATAACGCCGTGTCCTGTAGTGTCGGCTTTGGCCGTGAAACTGACCGTTCCGTCTTCGGAAATTTCAGCGGTAACAACGCCTTTTGAACTGATTGTATAAGTAAGTTGGTCGTTCGCATCATCGGAAAAATAGTCGTTTGCGTTAATGTAAGCCTCAACTTTTGCGGCGTTTTTGAACAAAACCGTATCAGCTATTCGTTTTTTTATTTGTGGAATATAGTTGAAAGCAGGGTCATGTTGGATAATAATATGTTCAGGGTATTTTTCCTGCAATAAACCAAATGCTTCCTCCATATCGGGCAAGCCACCGTTGCCGTCGTGGTTGGTGTATGTCCATCCCAAACCGCCTGAGAAACCATTGTCGTAGAGCCACTGCATTGATTCCGTGGTTGTTTTTTGATTCTGTCGTCCAGGTTGAAATGTTTTTCCTTTTTGCGCAATCATTCCGTATGCTGGAAATTCACCAATAATCACAGGCTTTTTGTCGGTTTCTTTTGCGTAGAATGTGTCGTATGTGCGGTGGAACGGCGAGTAGTCTGCACCACGTTCAGCGGGGTAGTAATGGAACATATAAAAATCAAGATATCCGTCTTTGTCGTGTCCTACATTATATAAAGCTTCGTCGCTGAAATAATTTTGTCCACTGTCGTATTTCGCAATCGTGAGAATTGTCCAGTTCCCGTTGGAAACTTTTGCGTCCGGGTCGGTACGATGGATTGCGCCAGCACACATGTTCACAAACCGTTGCACATCGGTCATGGTTACGTAGTCGAAATTTTTCCAGTTTGCATAACTGGTCATTCCTTCTGGTTCGTTGAATATTTCCCAGCAAAGAATCGCCGTATGTTTTTTCAGACGGGTCACCATTGGTATCAGAGCGTTGTCAATATAACGTTGTGTGGCAATGGAGTCGGTCAGTAATAATTTATTGCGTCGCACGCGGTCAATCGCCTGCTTTGTCCCAGCGTCGCCATCGTCGGTGCAAACCATACCATGCGCCCAAAGGCAAAGACTCACCACAATTCCTTTGGTGGCGGCAATGTCCATCGCAAGTTCAAGATTATTAAGTGCAATTTCCGAAATTCCAATAACAGTGTCAGTTTTGGAGTCGTAGGTTGGCGTGCTTCTTCCGTCAACGTGAATCCACCAACGAAGCGTGTTTCCGCCTGCATTTCTTACATTGTCGCATATCGAAGTCCATTCTTCCTCGTCGAACATTGTGAGGTCGTTTCCGTATTTCATCCACGCCACATTGATACCGCTAACAAAAATGTCCTGTCCTCTGTGGTTAATAAAATTTTGTGCCGAGAGAGATAGTGTATAAAGTACACTAAGGATTAAAATTGAAATTGTTTTTCTCATACCCATAAAACCTTTTTTTATATCAAAAAAAATAATTCCTAAACGTGTTGAATTTTACAAATATAAAAAAAACGGAACATAGAATCAGCTTGATTAAAATAAATTTCTGAAACGACAAATTTTGCTGAAAAAATGGAGTAAAAAACGAAGAGTTTTTATAATTTTGGGGGCTTATTATCAATACATAGTTTGTTAATGAATTGTGTGAAAATAGAATAGGGTTTATTAAAATTTAATTGTCTAGTATATATAATAAAAGGTATCATATAATGAAACGTATCATCCTTCAAATTGCTCTTGTGTTTGGAATGTTGGTTCCAACATTCGGACAGGTAAAACTTAATGAGATACAAACTTCGAATTCAAAAACCCAGATGGATCCTGATTTTTATAAATATAAGGACTGGGTTGAATTGTATAACCCGACGAATTCAGCGGTGAATTTGGCGGGTTTTTATTTGACCGACAATAAGGATAAACCTCGGAAATGGCAGATTCCATCTGGTCAAACAATCGCAGCAAAGGGATTTTTGTTGATTTATTGCGATGGGGAAGATGTAGTGGCAAAGGCAATGCACACAAATTTCAAATTGTCGTCGGGTGGCGATGTGCTGTATTTGTATTCGCCTACAATGTTTTTGGCGGATTCTGTGAAAATTGCCTCAATTGAAACTGATTACACGTATGGTCGTTTGGCTGACGGAACGGGTGCTTGGGGTGCATTATCGAAACCAACGCCGGGTAAAGCGAATGTCTCAACCACAGTGAAAGGTTTGGCGCCGAAACCAAATTTTTCTGTCGCTGGTGGTTTCTACAGCAAGAATCAGTCTGTGACGCTTTCGTCGTCATTGGAAGGGGCGGTTATCCGCTACACTACCGACGGCTCGGAACCTACCGAGAATTCTCCGATTTATGAAGGTGCGATAACTGCGGAAAAGAAATCAAGCGAATCGTTGATCAGCGGTTATAATCGTCAGAATAAAACACAGGTTCAGCACTATCAATGGGCGAGTGGCGATGGTATTATGTCTCAACCATCGGTATATAATTGGGGCTCAGTGGAAAAAGGTTTTGTGATTAAGGCAAAAGTGTTCCATCCTGATTATGTTCCAAGTGTTACTGCCTGTCAGACATACTTTATAAATATGTCGCGCCCGTCGTTGCCGATAGTTTCAGTGTCGGTTGACAAGGGAAGTTTCTTCAGCGCGGACAGCGGAATTTACATTCAAGGTACGAATGGAGTTAGACGAGGAGGTGATGGCGACGTTACTGCAAACTGGAACCACGATGATTGGGAACGCAAAGTGTTTGTTGAATATTTCGACCAAAATGGAAATCGTCAGTTTGGTGTGAATGCGGGAGCAAAAGTTATGGGTGCTATTTCGCGTCACTCCGATTTGAAATCGCTCAATATTATAATGAGGAAGAAATACGAAGATGGAAAAATTGAATATCCAATATTTGGTGAAGACGGTCTTGATACATACGAATCATTTGTTTTAAGAAACTCAGGAAACGACTGGGAACAGGGTATGTTCGCCCGTGATGCTGTGGCACAGGCTATTGTGCGTGGTCAGTGCGATTTGGAAACGCAGGCGTATAATCCTGTGGTAATGTATCTAAACGGAGAATATTGGAGTATCATCAATATGCGTGAACGTTATGATAAACATTATTTCGGTGGGTATTATGATTATGTTGACGAAGGAAATATTGATTTGTTGAAGATTAACAAGGAAAAAAATAGTTTCAATGCTTCTGATGGCGATTCTCTACGTTACGAAGAAATGATGCTGTATTTGAAGCAGAATTCTATGGCTGAGGCTGAAAATTATGAATATGTAAAGAACCACTACTTGGATGTTGACAATATGATTAACTATTATATTGCCCAACTGTTCTGTCAGAACACCGACTGGCCCGACAATAATATGCGTTTGTGGCGACCACGCACCGAAAATGGTAAATTCCGTTTCCCGTGGTACGATACTGATTTCGGATATGGTTTGTGGGGTGGTAAGGCTTATGACAATCCATTCACTAATTTCTATAATAAGAAAAAATATGCTCCGGTAATCTTGTTTGATTATATGATGAAGAACGACGACTTCAAGAATGAGTTCATTCAACGGTTCTATTATATGTTGAACACGGTTTACGAAGCAAATCGTAGTAAAGGAATCATTCAAAATATAGAAGACAAAATTGCAAACGAACGTTCTATTAGTGACTCAAAATGGCAGAGAAGCGAAACAGCACGGTATAGTTCTTATCTTGCGTCAAGCGTGAAATCGTTTGCCGAAGAACGTGTTTCGAATATGAGAGGATTCTTAAATTCTCGTTATGGCGAAAAAGGTTCGGCAAAATTGACGGTGAACTACACAGCTTCGCAAGGTACAGTGCAGCTTTGCGGCTTGAATGTTACTTCGGGCTATTCTGGTGCGCAATACAAGAGCACGCCAATCCGTATGACGGCAATTCCAAAAGATGGCTATAAATTCGTGGCTTGGCAGACGGGAAATGGTCAAAATCTTTCATCGGAGTTGGAATATAAATTGACCATCACGGGCGATTACACAATAAAAGCTGTTTTTGAAAACCGTTCAACGGAAAGAAACTTGTATATCAACGAGTTCTTGGCTGCAAACACAACCGATATCGTTTCTCCAATCGGCAAACACGAAGATTGGATTGAAATTTATAATGATGGAAATTCTGAAGTGAATTTGGCGGGTTTGTACTTGTCTGACGACCGCACAAATCTTACGATGTACCAAATTCCATATACACAGTTGGATTCCACAAAAATTCCGTCGAAAGGTTTTGTGAGATTCTATGCCGACAATGATTATATGGAAGGCGCACTTCATCTACCATTCAAATTAGACAAAGCAGGCGGTGTTGTGATTTTGGCGCAAAAATCAACAAATGGCACTGTTACTGTGCTCGACAGCGTCCATTACGAAAAACAAAATTCTGATGTTTCGTATGGTCGCTATCCTGATGGTTATTCTGATTTGACAATTTTCACAAAAACGACTCCTGGCTCGTCCAATAAAATTGTTTCAGGAACTGACATTGACGGACTTGTAATTACCGAGTTTATGGCGAAAAACCAAACTACGGCAATGGAGGAGACAGGTACGTATGCCGACTGGTTCGAAATTTACAACTCAACAAATGCGGCTATTGATTTGGGTGGCTTGTTCGTGACAAATAATTTGAACAATCCGACTATGTATATGATTCCGAAAGGCGAACCGACAAAAACGACCGTAAGTGCGGGAGGATATTATATTTTCTGGTGCGACAAGCAGACTGCAATCAATCCTAACCATGTTGATTTCAAATTGAATGCGGAAAAAGGTGATATCGCCATCGTGCAGTTGCGTGGTTCCGAAAACTATATAATCGACCAATTGTCATATACAAACCAAGCCGAAGACGTTTCTATGGGTCGCTATCCTTCGACTACATCGGATTTCATTTATATGTTGAATCCGACTCCGGGCGAGGCGAATCGACAATCTTCTCCTGTGGAACGTATCACTGGCGTGACAATAAACGAAGTTCTTGCTATGAACTCGTCTGTTGTAATTGATGAATCTACAGGACTTTACAGTGATTATATTGAAATTTACAATGGAACTTCCGCACCTATTGATTTAGGTGGTCTGTATATTAGCGATTCGTTGGGAACTCCACTTCGTTTCAAGATTCCAACAACCAACTCAAAATTAACGACTGTTCAGGCTGGGAAATGGCTTACTTTCTGGGCTGACGGAAAACCTGAGCTTGGCGAAAATCACTTGGATTTCAGCCTCGATGCTGTGAACGGCGAAGATGTCGTGCTTTCGCAACTTACTGAAGATGGTTTGGTGATTATTGACCAAGTTTCGTTTGGCCCGCAAACGGCAAATATTTCGTATGGACGTTATCCTGAAACTGCTGAAAATTGGGAAACAATGAGTCCAACGTATGGCGTTAAGAATCAATCATTTAATTCAAGTGTCGCTCTCAAAACCCTAACATCGGAAGTGGGGACGATTTTGCCAGTTTTGTCAACTTCGATTTTGAATTACGAATGTGCTGTGCCGGCAGGAACAACCGATGCTCCTGTGATTTCGGCAACGGCGGCGCACGACCGTGCTACGGTTACTATTACACAGGCAAAATCGTTGAATGATGTGGCTGTAATTAAGGTAATTTCCGCAAATGGTTATAATAGTGAAGTTTACAAGGTGTCATTTAAAATTGCCGCTTCGCCTGACGCAACACTTGCTACTTTGATTTCGGCAGGAGGATCAATGTCGCCAGCGTTCGACCCAGAGGTTGAAAATTATGTGGTGAACTTGTCAACAGCGTATGTTCCTTACATTACGGCTATTCCGAGCAATCCGAATGCAATGGTTGATGTGGATTATGCAGAAACAGCTTCCGAAGCTACGGTGGTAACAGTTACCGCTGAAGATGGTTCTACAAAACAATACGAGCTTACATACACAATGTCAAGCTCTCAAAACATTGTGACAGAATGGTCTGATGATTTTTCATCGGGAATCGGAAATTTGTCAACAAACAATTCTATCCATATCATCGCTGAACACACTACTCCTGGTGGATTTGGTCAGGCTGCGAATACTGATGTGGCAATTGCGCTTAATGAGAAGGAAACCGATGTTGAATATGGATATGTGGAATATCATCTGCCAACGGGATACGTGCTCGATGGTTCTGCAGCATTAAATGTTTCGATGTCGCTTTCTGTGCCAAACGATGGAACTACAGTGAACGGTATTAGAGTTTCGAATCAATACATCAATTTCAGTATGGCACTTGTTGATGCGTATGGAAACGTGTCGAATTATATGAGCGGTGAAATAAATCCAGACACAAAATCCCGTTCTGTTGATTTTGGTTCAGCAAGTTTTATTACAAAATCGGCTATAGTTGCGTTGAGAATTGGTTTGTATGCACCAAACGATAACAAGAAGGAGCGTAAAAAAGCTGTGTATATAGATGATTTGGTTATCGGTCCGAAGGTTGCAACGGGACAATCACAAGTTGTGGTATTGTCGAATAATGCTGATTTGGCTACTTTGTCATCAAATGTAGGAACATTGTCGTCACCGTTTGACAAAGATGTTCACGAATATACGTTGATTTTACCTGCTGGAACGGAAACAATTCCAACAATTTCCGCTTCGGTTTCCGACGAAACAGCAACGCTCGAAATTGCGCAAGCATCTGATCTGAATGGCGTAGCACACGTAAGCGTGATTTCGCAGGATATGACAGTAATCAATGAATATGCAATTCAATTGGAATTGACGCCTGAAGTTGTTGAAGGTCATACTGATTTGGTTATTCAACCTGCAATGAAGGGGTGGCACAGTTCGTCGAATGTGTATGATTTGAACTATAATGGTGGCGATATTGCTGTCGCGTACAACAGGACATCGGCTTCGTCGGATGCTATTACATATAATGTATTGGAATCGGCGACAAAAATTCTTGATTTGACGAACTACCCGTACGCTTCGGTAAAAATGAAATCAACTGTCGCAACTAATTTGTTCGTGGAATTGTTCGACGCTACGGGTAAGAAAACATCGTCGAGCATCGCTCCTGTTGCATGCGAGGCAGGAAACGAAATGGTTACGTATATATTCGATTTTACCCAGTATTTGGGCAACATTGATGCATCGAATGTATATGGAATGAACATCTATTTCGACAAAGGTTCGGCAACGGCTATCAACGGTACAATTAAAATTGATGAATTGCGTTTGGGTAAAAATGTCGAAATCGTTATTAACCAAGCGCCTGTATGGGCTGCTATAGCAGAACAGAAAATATCGCAAGGCGATTCGTTCGACAACATCAACTTGCGTGCGAAAGTAACCGACGATTTGACAGATGTTGCAGATTTGGATTTGAATCTTGAAAACAATGTTGAAAATCTTACTGTTACGCTCGAGGACGGAGTGTTGGAGGTTTCTCCTATCGATCCGGAATGGATTGGTTCGGAGGTTGTAAAAGTAAGCGCAACTGATGCCGAAGGCGAAAGTTCAACAGTCTCAATTACTTATACGGTTGAAGAATTGAAAATTGATGTGTTGGCTGTTTCGTTCACACAAAGTTCTATAGAATTGGCAGAAGGAGAGCAGGCAAATATTGCAAGCTACTTGGTAATTGAACCAGAAAATGCCACGAAAGACAACATAGAGTGGTCGGTTTCAAATAAAACGTTTGCTACAATTAGTGGCGTTGGTGTGTTGAAAAATCAAGTCGTATATGGTCAAGAAACTATCGTGGTGACGGTTGAAGTAACCGATAAGAACAATCATGTATTTACCAAAGATATGGAAGTTGTATTAAATGGTTGTCCTACCAAAATTACGTTGGTTTCCGCTGAAAGCGATTCTATACCAATGTATTATGGCGAAACCAAACAACTTACCTATTCGTTGTATCCGGCAAATGCATGTTTGAAATCGGTGACTTATTCAAGTTCAAATCCTGATGTGGCAACTATTTCCACAGCTGGTTTAATTACAGCTTCGCAAGCTACCAAAGGTAAAACGACCATTACTATTACTGCTCACGATGGGTATTCAGCTCATACGGAAACTTGTGATGTATATGTTTCAAAAGATTGTTCGGGTGATATTGTGTTGAGCTTAAACAAGACAAAAGTTGATTTGTTGGAAGACGAAGATTTTGAATTAGTTGCGACAATCACTCCTGATGATGAATGTGCGCAAAGCAAGGAGATTACATGGACTTCGTCGAATGAGTCGTTTGTTACTGTCGAAAATGGTTCGATTCATGCGGTGGCAGCTGGTTCTGCGATAATTACAGCGGAAACAACTGGTAATGGGGTGACATCGGCAAGTTGCGAGGTCGTGGTTTCAAGAGATTGCAATTCGGGAGCATTGGAAATAGCATTGAGTTCTACCAAAGAAACCTTGTACATGAATGGAGAACTGAATCTTACCGCTGAAATTCTTACACCAAATCCGTGTGACAAGAAGATAAACTGGTCATCGTCGAAGGAATCTGTTGTGAAAGTTCAAAATGGTACGGTAGTGCCTATGGGCTACGGAACAGCGGTTGTTCGTGCTACTGCCGCACAAGACGAAAATTCGTATGCGGAATGTGAAGTCACAGTTGAGAAAATGGCGGTTACCGACATTATTGTAACTCCAACTGTGAGCCGTATGGACGTTGACAAGAGTCAACAAGTGACAGCGGAAGTCTTGCCATTGGAGGCTGAAGATAGAGATATTGAATGGTCAACAGATAATGAGGAAATCGCTACTATTACACAAAAAGGTGTTCTGACTGGCGTTTCCGAAGGTTCTGTGCAAGTTATAGCAAAGTCGGTTTATTATCCTACTGTTGTTGGTTCTTGTACTATTCAAATTCTTCCAGTTACAGCAATCAGTATTGCTATGGAACCATCTGAAGTTGTTTTGAGTGTGGGTGAAAAACAGCGCGTTGCTGTGACATTCAATCCTCTTAACACAACGGACAAGAGTTTAACTTGGTCATCTCTTGATGAGGATGTCGCTCGTATGGTTGGTGATACAATTGTGGCTGCTGGTGTCGGTACAACTTCGATAGTGGCAACAACGAAAAACAACGTGACGGGTATTGTAACTGTAAATGTTATCGAAACTGCGGTCCCTGTTGAAAGTGTTTCGGTGTCGCCAAAAACATTGACAATGTATGTGGGTGATACACAAAAGGTTGCTGTAGAAGTACTTCCTGATGATGCGTCAAATCCATCGGTGACTTGGAAATCTTCTGATGAATCGATTGCTACCGTAAGTTTGACAAGTGGTGAAATTCAGGCACTAAGACCTGGTGACGTTACAATCACTGCTTCGTCAGGAAATGGAAAAACCGATGATGTTGCGGTAACGGTTAAATATCCGGAATTAACTTCTGTATCGTTCAGCGAAACAACAGTGAACGTGGCGCAAGGCAAGACGGTTGATTTGGCTGATTTGCTTGTGAAAGAACCACGTAATGCAGAAATGAAATCCGTTGTTTGGAGTGCTAATAACGAAAGCGCTTCAATTTCCGAAACAGGTGTTTTGACCAACAACCTTGAATATGGAGCGGCCAATGTTACAGTTACTGCGGTTGTTACTGATACGTATGGAACTGCGAAAGAGGCAACTATTACTGTGAAAATGACTGGTTGTCCGAACCGCATTACAGGCTTGACGCTTGAGACGAACAAGATTGTTGTTGAAAAATCAGGTTCCGCACAAATTAATTATACTATAGAACCAATGAATGCTTGCGTGGCATCGGTTGAATACAATGTTGAAAATCAAGCGTATGTTACTGTTTCTAATGGTGAAATAAATCCTGTCGCTGTCGGTTCAACTATTGTTCATGTGGTTGTTTCCGATGGATTCTCAACGTTCGAGAAAGATGTCGAAGTTGAAGTGGTTAAGGATATTATTCCAGTTACTTCTGTTGAGATAGAGGAAGGAACTTCGCTTTCAAAATCGTTGGGTGAAGAATTTACAATGCACGCTATAGTTTTACCTGATGATGCAAGCGACAAATCAATCGTATGGTCTTCGTCGAACGAAAATTATGCTACGGTTGACAAGGATAATGGTACGGTAACTTTATTGAAAGAAGGTACTGTGACGATTAAGGCAACAGCACAAAATAATGAATCTGCATCGTGTAGAATTACTATTTCGGCAGTGCCAGTTACAAGCCTTGAATTGAACAAGACAACGGCGAATTTGGAAATGTACGGAACTGTCCAATTGACTGCAACTGTTAATGAAGATGCTACAAACAAAACAGTTACTTGGTCGTCAGCAAATACTGATGTCGCTACTGTTGATGAAAATGGTAATGTGGAAGCCAAGGGTGTCGGTACGTGTGAGATAAAAGCAACTGCAGGTTCGAAAACTGCGACGTGCGTTGTTACGGTATCGCATATACAACCAACATCGTTGACGATTACACCAGAATTTGTAACGGTTGACATTGATAAGTCTGAACGGTTGATCGCATCGTGGATGCCGCTTAATGCAACAGACACTACTATTACGTGGCGTTCGGAAAACGAAAATATTGCCACGGTGTCGAATGGCGTCGTAACTGGTGTTGCGGCTGGAACAACAAATATTATTGTAAAAGTTGGTAAGAACGCATCTGCTTTAGTTCCTGTGACTGTAAACGAAATGATGGCAACGTCAATTACGGTTAATCCTACATCGGTAACGTTACAACCAAAAGGACAACAGGTGTTGGTTGCAACAGTTTTGCCAGAAAAAACATCCGACAAATCAGTGAAATGGACATCTTCGGACGCAACGAAAGTGTCGGTTGATGAAAACACGGGTAAAATCACTGCAAACGCGTTGACCGATGAAGACGTGCCTGTAATTATTACGGCAACTACAAAGAACGGAATTACAGCAACGTGTGAGGTTTCGGTTACTGTGAACATTATCCCTGTTGAGAGTGTGACAATCAAACCGTCGGAACTTGAAATTCAACTTGGTAAATATCAATCTCTTACAGCTGAAATTTATCCGGCAAACGCAACCAATAAATCAGTCGTTTGGGAATCGTCAAATCCTGCGGTTGCTACTGTCAGCCAATATGGTAGTGTTACAGCGCGTTCAATTGGTACTGCTGTCATCACGGCCAAAGGTGGTGATGGTGTTTCAGGAACGTGTACGGTAGAAGTAAAAGCTGTTGAAATTCAAGAAATTGCACTTAGTGATGTGTCGCTTGGCGTTACGGAAAGTCAGCTGTTGAGTGCGACCATAACGCCTTCTGATGCTACTGTCAAAACGCTTACGTGGTCGGTTGACGATGAAACCATCGCTACTATCGATGCCACAAGCGGAAAAATCACTGGCGAGAGTGAAGGTACGACAATCGTCCGCGCAACTGCGAAAAATGGCGTTTCGGGATGGGCAACTGTAACAGTGTCAAGTAAAGCAATTCCTGTTACGAGCATTCGTCCAAATGGTAAATCGAAGAATATCAATATCGGCGAAGAAATTAATTTGTCGGAACTAATTATTTTTAATCCAACAAATGCTACAAATAAAGCATTGGTATGGTCCGTAACCGAACAAAAAGCTGATTATGAGGACGAATCAACGTTGGTTGCCACAATCGACAGCCGTACGGGAATCCTTACTGGTAAAGTTTCTGGTTATGTTAAGGTATCGGCGCGTTCAGTGTCAAATCCTGATGCAAGTCCAGCATCAATGACAATTGTGGTGAATCCTATTCACGTAACAAATGTTGTTATGAGTGAAACAGAAGTGGAATTAGTAATCAATGAGCAAAAAACATTGACGGCTCAGGTAATGCCGCTTAATGCTTCTTGTAAAACAGTGAAATGGGAAACTGATGACCCGAATGTAGTTTCAGTGTCGTCATCGGGCGTGATTTTGGGTTTGACAAAAGGAACCGCAAATATAAAAGCTCGCTCAACTGAACGTAATGCGATTTATGCAACATGTAAGGTTACTGTAATAGACGAACCAATTCGTGAAATCATTGCGTCGGCTGACACAATCCACTTCTCGTCAACTGGAGATATGAGTGCTATAACCATTACTGTAAATCCTGAAGATGCTGAAACAAGTGCTATTGAATGGACATCATCCAACCCATCGGTAGTTGATATTGACGGCTTGTGGAAGAACAATACACAGTGCTTGCTTGTAGCAAATGGCTTTGGTGAAACTACAATTACTGCACGGGCATCAAGCGGTGTAACGTGCGAAGTGGTTTGTGTGGTTGCAAAACCAGTTGTTGCGAATACAGCTCCGTCGTTCCAACCAATTCCTGCACAAATGTTGGCAGTTGATGAGCCTGTCTCTATCAATTTGAATGACTATTACTTTGATGCGGAAGGCGATAGAATAATTTGGACTCCAGATGAGAATGGCAGCAACATTACTTGTGAAATTGATGGTAGTGGTAAGGCAACATTCTCAATCAAGGATGCGAAGGGTAAAATGGGTATGCAGATGATTTTGATTAAAGCACGCGATGGCAAAGGTGCAGAAGCTGAAACAAATCAAATTATCTTTACTCTGAAAGATCCTGGAAATCAAAAACCCGATGCTGTTTCCGAAATTCAATTGTCGGACGTAATTGCATATCCAAATCCAACAAACGGACTGTTCACAGTATCGTTTGAAACGGAAGCTCCTCAAGATTGTAAGATAGAAATCTACGCAATGTCGGGGAGAAAAGTATTCTCCGAAACTGTATCGGTATTCGGTGAATATGCACAGGAATTTGATTTGACTGGTTATGTGAAAGGAACGTACTTCGTGATTGTAACTACTGGCGATGAACGTAAAACTATCAAGGTGTTGTTGAAGTAAAAGCGCGCTGACGGGTATGAGACAATGGAAACGGTGTGTGGTTTTATTTTTCGTATGCTTGGCGACTGTGCTGCGTGCGGAAGAAAACTATGAGTGGGGGAGTTTGCCTTTGGGCGGTGGCGGTTTCGTGTCTGGCGTGGTTGCGCATCCTACTGAAAAAAATCTGTTTTATGCCCGTACCGATGTCGGTGGTCTCTATCGATGGATTGAAGAGTCGCAATCGTGGAAACCGCTTACAGATTGGATTTCAGAAGATGATAAGGGTTTGTTTGGAATTGAAAGTGTTGCATTGGACCCTCAAAAACCCGAAATGCTGTATGTGTTGGCAGGAATCAGTTATTTTAGCGGTGGAAAAACGGTGATTATGATTTCTGATGACTATGGTGAATCATTCCGTATAGTTGATGTTTCATCAAAATTCAAAGCCCACGGTAATGGCGATGGTCGTCAGATGGGCGAACGTCTCGCTGTTGACCCTCATAATAGTAAGGTGATTTATTGTGGTTCGCGCTCGGCGGGATTGTTCAAGTCAACCGATGGGGGATTGTCGTGGAATTCTGTTTCGTTTCCTGTAACATCCACAAATAATGGCGTGGGTATCAATTTTGTTCAATTCGATGAAACATCAACGGTTAGCAATGGTGTGACTCAGAAAATATATGTGGGAACGGCACAAACGGGTAACTCGTTGTACGTGTCCACGAATGGCGGAAACTCGTGGACGGCTATCAGCGGACAACCTACGCAGTTTATGCCGCACCGTTGTGCTATGAAAGATGGCGTATTGTATGTGACGTATGCTAACGGTGCTGGACCGGGTATCGGTACTGCGGGCGGATTTGTGTATAAATACAATGGCTCGTGGACGAATATTTCTCCTTCGGATAATACGTCGGATTATAGTTATGGTGGAATCTCCATCGTGGGTAATAGAATTGTTGTTACAAGCGTTGGTTGTTATAAAATGCAGTCGTGGGATGGTTCGTGTGACTGGCAAACTGCTACGTGGGGCGATGAAATTTTTGTAAGCGACAACCTTGGCTCTTCGTGGACAGCGTTGTTTAGTAGTTGCAAGGTTACATTTGATGCAAATTCTGTTCCGTGGGTGAAAGACCACGCAATGCACTGGACTGGGTGTGCTACGTTAGACCCATCTAATGCGAAACGATGCTTTTTCATTTCAGGAAATGGATTGTTTATGACCGACAATCTGAGTTCTTCCACCATAGATTTAAAATTTATGGTAAAAGGATTGGAGGAAACAGTTCCCTTGGACATTGTGAGTTTGGAGTCGGGACAAGTAATAACTGTTGTCGGTGATTATGATGGTGGTTTGTATTCGGCTGTTGAAGGCTCGTATGATACGTATCCGTCCACAGTTCATACGCCTGAAATGGGAACAACCCATGGTATTGCTGCTGCGGTTGATGGCTCGTTGGTTGTGCGTGCGGGTAGCAAATCGTCGTATGTGCAATATTCTACAGATAAAGGAAAAACGTGGAATTATTGTTCAGGGGGAAAAGAAGGAAGTGGACACGTGGCTGTTTCTGCCAATGGCTCAATTATTCTTCATTGTCCCAATACATCGAATGGCTATTCGTACGATGGAACAGGCAGTACTGTGTATTATTCGACAAACAGAGGAACATCGTGGACCCAATGTAATGGCATTTCTATAAATGGCGCATATCCAGTTGCCGATGGTGCTAATTCCAACAAGTTTTATGTTACGAACGGAAATACCGTGTATGTTTCCACCGATGGAGGTAAAAATTTCTCTGCAAAAGGAACCACAGGCTATACGAGCTATTACAAGATGCGGGCTGTCCCTGGTGTTGAAGGCGATATTTGGGCTCCATGTGGAACAAATGGCTTGTATCGTTCCACAAATTCGGCAACTTCGTTTACAAAAATGAATGGCATCTCAATGTGCGAAGCTGTTGGATTTGGAAAAGCTGCCGAAGGAAAAACATTCCCGACAGTCTTTGTTTGGGCAACAATTAATGGCACAACAGGTATTTTCCGTAGTACGGACGAAGGACAGACGTGGGTGCGCATTAACGATGACATGCATCAATTTGGCGGACCTGGCAATGGACAGTTTGTGATGGGCGATATGGCAGTGTATGGCACGGTGTTTATGAGTACGGTCGGACGAGGTGTTGTATATGGCGTGACCGCAGGCGAGGTTGCCCCGTTGGTGCAACAATCCATTTCGTTGAATCAAGGTTGGAATTTAATATCGCTTTGTGTGAATCCAAACGATAAATCGTTCGCTTCGGTGCTTGCTTCGTGCGATTATAAAATTATCAAAAACAATGATGGTTTTTATTTTCCTGCAAATGCGGAAAATTTGCAAAGTATAACAGAATTTGTCCCTGGCGAAGGATATTTGATTTATTGTAATACAGCTGGAACTATTGAAACGGAGGGTCAGCTGTTGGATATTGCATCGTCAAACTTAAAAACTGGCTGGAATCTTGTTGGTGTTCCTGTTTCGGTAGGCAAAAATGTGGCAGAATTACCGACAAGCGTCCTTGAGGTTAAAGATTTGTCGGATGCTCCTGTGGATATATTGCAACCTGGGAAAGCTTATTTCATCAATGTCTCCGCGGATACTACGGTTGAGTGGTAGAAAAACGTGTGATTATGCGAAAGATTCAAATGGTTGACTTGCAGAGTCAGTACGAACAGATACGGGATGAGATTAATCGTGGCATACAGAATGTTATAGAATCCGCGGAATTCGTCAAAGGTGGAAAGATTGTTGATTTTCAACATCATCTTGAAACGTATTTGGGCGTAAAACACGTTATTCCTGTTGGTAATGGCACCGATGCGTTGCAGATTTCTTTGATGGCACTTGGCTTACAATCTGGAGATGAAGTAATTACACCTACATTTACGTTCGTATCCACCGTGGAGGTCATCGCACTATTGGGACTGAAACCTGTTTTTGTTGATGTTGACCCGAAAACGTTTTGTATGTCGCCACAATCGGTGAAAAATGCTGTTTCTTCTCGTACAAAGGCAATTATTCCCGTTCATTTGTTCGGACAAAATGCCGATATGGAAACGTTGCTTACAATAGCAAAGGAGCATAATTTGTTTGTTGTTGAAGATGCGTGCCAGTCAATCGGGGCGGAATATACGTTCTCTAACGGTCGGCAAGTGAAATCGGGATGTATGGGTACGGTTGGCTGTACATCGTTTTTTCCGTCGAAAAATCTTGGCTGTTATGGCGATGGTGGTGCAATTTTCACAAACAACGATGCATTGGCTGACGAAATTCGTTGCATTGCAAACCACGGCATGCACAAACGCTATCACTATGATAGAATTGGCGTTAACTCCCGCCTTGACAGTATTCAGGCGGCAGTGCTCGATGTTAAATTGAGCTATTTGGACTCATATATAGCAAGTCGGCAACGGGCTGCGGCGTTTTATGATGCAGCATTTTCGCGTTGTCAGCTAATTACTGTTCCTGCCCGTAATCCGCAATCAACCCACGTTTTTCACCAATATACAATCCAGCTTGCCGAGTCAATTGACCGTGATGCGCTCAAGGCTGCGTTGAACGAAAAAGGCGTTCCTGCTATGATTTATTATCCGATTCCGTTACATTTGCAAAAAGCGTATAGCGGCGAAGGGTATAAAATTGGTGAATTTCCCGTCGCGGAATGGTTATCGCAGTCGGTGCTATCGTTGCCGATGCATACGGAACTCGATGGGGAACAATTGCAATGTATAACCGACACGGTACTGTCGCTTGTTGAACAATGTAAAAGATAACAATGGAAGCACCTGCGTATTTTGCTCATTCTACAGCGGTAATTGATGATGGTTGCGTAATTGGAAACGGAACCAAGATTTGGCATTTTTCGCATATAATGGCGGGATGTTCGATAGGGGAACAATGCAATATCGGGCAAAATGTGGTGATTTCTCCTTACGTGGTTTTGGGACGGAATGTGAAAATCCAAAATAATGTGTCGGTTTATACCGGCGTGGTGTGCGAGGACGATGTTTTTCTTGGCCCCTCGATGGTTTTTACAAATGTGATAAATCCTCGAAGCCACGTTGACCGCAAATCGGAATACAAACAAACAATTGTGCGTCGTGGTGCTTCGATTGGCGCAAATGCAACCATTGTTTGCGGAAATGAAATTGGCGAATATGCTATGATTGGTGCAGGCGCGGTGATTACTAAACCGGTGAAACCATACGCCCTCGTTGTTGGCAATCCAGCTCGACAAATTGGTTGGGTTAGTGCAAACGGACATACATTGCAGTTTGACGAACACAATCGTGCGGTTTGCCCCGAAACAGGGCAACTGTATGAATTGCGTGATGATAATGTTTTTGAAGTAACTGATTGAAAATGATACGATTTGCTGTAGTTGGACTTGGACATATTGGAAAACGCCACGTTGCATTGATTCGCCAAATTGCTGATGCTGAACTCGTGGCTGTGTGCGATGTGTTGCCGTCTGAACTTGTCGGCTTTTCTGATTCGTTAATTCCGTATTTTCATTCGATTGATGAGTTGCTCGCTTCTGATTTACGAATTGATGTCGTAATTGTATGTACTCCCAATGGATATCACACAACACACACTCTCAAGGCTTTGAAAAAACAATGTCATGTGGTGGTGGAAAAACCATTGGCTCTTTCTTCGCACGATGCGGAATTGATAGTGGAAACTTCACGCCATGTCTCTCGAAATGTATTTTGTGTTCTTCAAAACCGTTGTTCACAGCCATCAATGTGGCTCAAACAGATTATAACTGAAAAACGGCTCGGCACTATTTATATGGTGCAGCTGAATTGTTTCTGGAATCGCGACGAACGATATTACAAAAAAGAAAATTGGCACGGTAGTAGCGATTTTGATGGCGGAACGTTATTCACGCAATTTTCTCATTTCGTGGATTGTATGTATTGGCTGTTTGGCGATATAACAAATATTCGTGGCAATTTCCACGATTTTTCGCATCAATCACTTACCGACTTTGAGGACAGTGGTGTTGTTACGTTTGATTTTGAACGTGGCGGAATGGGCAGCCTGAATTATTCCACTTCTGTGTGGGACAGCAACTTGGAAAGCAGCATAACTATCATTGGTGAAAATGGTTCGGTCAAGGTTTCTGGACAATATATGGACTCCATTGAATATTGCCACATAAAAGATTATGAACTGCCTGATTTAGCCGTATCAAATAACCCGAGCACAGCGGAAAATCATCTCTGTTTTTTACAGAATGTGGTTTCTCAATTACAAACAAAAGAGGCGATTACGACAAATTTGTACGAAGCGGTACAAGTTGTAGATATAATAGAACGCATCTATCAGGTTCGCGATGCGCAATGGCATAAATCGAAAAAATAAAAAAAGCGGCCGAAGCCGCTTTCTCATTACTTTTGCTTTAGATTTTCGGGAAGAAATTGGAAAAACGTGTCTCCGCGGAATCCCATACGGAGCGCTTCCAACGCAATTACTTCGTTTGTCGCGATGTTTCCTAAATTCACATTTGCGCCCAACATTTTAATAAACATTGCCTGTTGTGGCTTGTGTGGAGCTTCCCACATTATTTTGTTGATGTCAACATTTGCTATAATTGTGTCGATAAGTTCACGGTTTGCTGAACCGTCGGCGTTGTAGATGCCGATTGTTCCGCTTTCGCGCGCTTCGGTAATAACTTTCTGTGAACCAGCGTCCAGTTCCGCTTTGATCATCGAAATCCATTTTGGCGTGGGAATGTCAACGCTGGCATCTTTAGAACCAACTTCGGAAATTACGTTGAAATTTTTCTTTAATTCCTTGATGTAGTTCAATTTATCTTCGGTTTTCATATACATTGAACCATCACTCACCTCGGACATTCCTATTCCGAATTGTTCAAGAAATTTTTGATATTCATTGAATTGACCTCGAATGATGAACAATTCAAACAACGTTCCGCCAAAATACGGGGTGATGCCGTTTGCTTTGTAAATGTCGATTTTTTTCTGAAGATTTTTGGTAACTAAACTTGTTCCAAAACCTAATTTCACGTAGTCGATAAAATCGCCTGCGTCTTGTGCCATTCCTTCGGCTTCCACGCAGGTCAAACCTTTGTCAATTACCATTGTTTGCCCGATTTTACGTGGCTTTGCTTCTCGCTCTGGAGTAAATGCTAATGGAAAATTCATTGTATTAAAATTTTTTGTTGTTTATTTTTGTTGATGTTCTTTTCGTAATAAATCGTTGACCTCTTTCACTGGATTGAATGTGATTGACGGCACTTCCACAAAAATTGTGTTCCAGTTCGACATTGCGCCGTTCCAAAGTCCAGGTAATTCAAGTGCTTTCAATTCTTTGCCATCTTTACTTTTTGTAGTGATAATGCCAGCTTCTTCGTCAACAAATTTTGTGAGGTCGTATTTTTTGTCTTCGTAGTCTTTCACACCACAAACTAAATCAACTGGATTGAAGTGCGTCGATGAGTTGAAAATTTCTTCCTGACCATCGGCTTTCGTGTCAATTTGCGCCTTTTCAATGATTTGCAATGTTTGCGAACCATCGTTTTCTTTTACAAAGAATGGTCCTCCGCCTGGTTCGCCTTCGTTTTTCACCATTCCACACACACGGATTGGGCGGTGTAAAATGTCAATAATGTATTCTTTGCAGTCGTTGCGGGCCCAGTTTGAAAAACCTTCGGGAAGAATGTAGTTTAATTCATTTTCTAAAAATGCTACCGCTTTGTTGAACCGTTTGTCCGATAGATGGCGGCAGTTTTTTATTTTCTTATATAATTTAAAAATCTCTGATTGATAATGAATTAGAATTCCCGCTAATGCTTTTTTGTACAGGATTGTAGGTTCTTTGTAATTGTCGGGAACAATGTTGTCGATATTTTTTATGAAAATAATATCGTAGTTCAATTCATTCAAATTTTCAATCAAAGCTCCGTGTCCAGCCGGACGGAACAATAATGAACCGTCGCTGTTGAGAAACGGCGTGTTGTCGGGATTCACGGCGATTGTGTCGGTGGTTGGCTTTTGGCAACTGTAGTCCACATAGTATTTCACCTTGTATGCCTCCTGATATTTCGCTTTGACTTCAGCAACCTTGTTTTTGAATCCGTCAACAAATTCGGGGGAAACGGTAAAGTGCAGGTGCACATCATTGTTGTGCGCCTTGGCGTAGGTTGCGCCTTCCACAAGATGTTCTTCCAACGGCGTTCGATTTTCGGTGGCGTATTTGTGGAATAGCAGCAATCCCTTCGGTAAATTTCCGTAGTTCAGACCTTTATCTGTTAAAATATATTCAAAAATCGGATGGTAATTTTTCTTTTCAATTAATTCGTCAATATCAAGATTGTCTTTGGCAAGAGCCGCTTTCAAATCATCATAGAATGCGAATTTCTTAATTTCTTGAATGAAATTCTGTCCCGTATGCAGACCGCTTTTCGTGAAGAATTTTTTGAACGATTCTTCGCTGCCGTCGTATTCATTCATCAGCGTAAACAACATTTTGAACATACGTGAAGCCGCGCCCGAAGCAGGAATGAATTTCAAAATTGAGCGATGTTTTTTCTTTTTGTCGTACAATTTCGCAAAACTTGCGATTTCTTCGTCTTCGTAATGTTTGATACCGTGTCCCAACGTGGCAGGGGCAATTATGTTCAACGGCACAAATCCCGTTTCAAACCGTTTCAATTGTTTTTCCACCTGCTCAAATTGTAGCCCGCGGAATTGAATTTCATGAAGATTTTTTTCGGAAAACATAATTCGAAAATTTACAGGTTAAACATGGTTTGTTGTGATTTTATTTTGTCCCGAACGTATGGGAATAAATTTCCTTTTTCTTGTCGGTTTTGTCATATATCGCTGTCACAAAGAATGTTACGTGTCCTTCCATAGGCATGTTATAGACTTCAGCTTCGGCGCGTTCGCATGCTTTTTTTACTGCAAGGTCGCAGGTCGTGAATTTCCCGTGCAACACATAAAACTGTTCTTCTATTTCAACGCCCGTCATACTTGAAAGTTGGGAACGGAATTCGGCTTCGATTTGCGTAAATACCGCCAAATCCTCGGTTCCGTTTGATTTCACATCTTTGTATGCCAAACTGTACGAGGCCTTTCCTTCAGTTACGTCTTCTTTATCGCACGCCGAAAAAATAAACAGCGAAAGTATAAATGGTACTATGCCGAAAATCAAAATCTTTTTCATTTTTTTCAATTTTACAAGGTTTGACTTACAAATGTAGTGAGAATTTTATAGAGTAAATCATTCTTTGGGGGTTATTTTCAGTTTTAATTGCCGAAAAATACTAATTATTCAAAAAATCCATCTTTGAAATTGACAAGATAGATTTTTTCCGTTGCCCGTGTGAATGCGGTGTAGAGCCAGCGAAGAAATTCTTTGTTGAGCATTTCGTCGGTAAAATATCCGTGGTCTATATACACGTGTTTCCATTGCCCGCCTTGTGCTTTGTGGCAGGTTACAGCGTATGCGAATTTGATTTGCAACGCATTGAAATACGGATTTTTTTTGACTTCTTCATAGAGTTTCCTTTTATTTTTTATGTCGGCGTAGTCGGCGCAAACTTCAGTGTAGAGTTTGTTGCTTTCTTCGTATGTGAGCGATGCCGATTCCGATGTGAGGGTGTTGAGAAGCACGTTTACGGTCATTTCAATATTTTGATAATCAGGGAATTGAATCGTGACTTCGGCGAAGTCGAATCCGTAGAGGTTTTCATATTTAGTAATGTCAATAACTTCAGCAATGTCGCCGTTTGCGATAAACGAGATGTCTTTGTTGCCCTCGGTCCAGAAATAATTGTTTTTCACTATCATAATGTAGTCGCCTTTGCTGATGGTGGTGTCTTTCCATAAAATTCTGCTCCGAATGCCAGCATTGTATCGGTTCGCAAGTTTATTGGTGCGTGTTATCACAATCGTGTCCTGAATGCCAACCTTGTTGTGTGACGACTCCAACGCGTCGAGCAGCATGCTGCCGTCGATTTGTTCCACATCGGGATAGGTTTGGATGTGCGGCAAAGCGATTTCATCGTTTGTTATAAGATTTCGGATAGTTGTGGCATTTTGTAAAATTCCCGAATCCTGTGCTTGGCGGATTATTTGCGTGAGCGTGACCGAGTTTGCTTTTTTCAGAAATTGCCGTTCTATAAAATTTGCGTCAAGTGCTGGCGATTCGGCGCTACCAATGGGCGGAAGCTGCGCTGTGTCGCCAATCAGAAGCAGTTTGCAGTTGTGCTCGTTGAAAATAAATCGGAATAAATCGTTCAACACCGAGCCAGAACCAAAAATTGTGTTTTCGCCCGTCGTATCCGACAGCATTGAGGCTTCGTCAACAATATAAACCACGTTTTGCGCCGCGTTGAAACTCATTCCAAACGATTGAATGCCGTCGTGTACGCCACGTTGACGGTAAATTTTCTTGTGAATTGTAAGCGCAGTGCTTTTTGTGTAGTTAGAGAGCACTTTTGCCGAACGTCCGGTTGGTGCAAGCAAGAAATAGGGCGTTTCGAGCGCTTGCAAGGTCTCAATCAACGAACGGACCAACGTGGTTTTCCCTGTTCCCGCATAACCGTTCATTATAAAAACCTCCGCATCGGAGGTTATGAATTTCGCCAATTCCTTGAACGCAACCTTCTGATCGTCAGTTGGAACGAACGAAAAATGGACGAGCATTTGCTTTTCTACGTAATCGTGTAGCATCAAGTTGAAAAATTATTTGGTAATAGTAGTAAATAAAAGCGTAAAAAGTTTTATGTTTGTGTACGAAATTTTTACAAAATATAAACTCATAGAAAATGAACAAGAATCTTAAATTAGGAATTGAACTTGCCTTGGCGGTTGTAATTGTGGTTTTAGTGTATGCGGTGTACCATACAGTGAATGTTGACATAGAGTTTGGCGAAGAAAAAGCGAAACGCCAGGCAGCGGTTATAGAAAAGTTGCAGGATGCGAGAGAATTACAGTTCGCATACGAAGCAAAATATAATAAATATGCCGACAGTTGGGAAGAATTGATTCGTTTTGCAAAACAAGATTCATTGGAATTTACTTATACGGAAGGTGATATGGAAGATTCGGCTGCTGTGGCTGAAGGACGTGCGTTCCAGAAAAAAGTGAAAATGGCGGCTTTCGAAAAATTGCAGTCTGATTCGCTGTTGTCGCAAAATTTCAACTTGGATGAAATCAACAAAATACCTGGTACAAACGAAACATTTGAAATTGCGGCATCGTCAATCACCTCGGGTGGAGCAAAAATCCCAACATTCCAAATGGGCGTGCTGTGGGATGTGTTGCTACACGATTTAAACCGCCAATTGGTTGTGAATGCAAAGGAATATTCACGCAAAACAAGCGGTTACGAAGGTTTACGTATCGGAAAAATTGATGAAGCAACAACCGAAGGTAACTGGCAATAAATATGCAGGATTTACACTTCGTTTCCGAAGATTATGCTAAACGAAAATCGAAAGATTGTCGTTTGTCCATCTCAATTCGTCGAGATGGATTTTCTTTTTTGATTACGCATAAACGTTCGATAGAGGCGTATGCCTATACTACTGTCGCTGAAAATCAACGTAATACAGCGTTCAAAGATTTTCTTTCTCAGGAAATTCTGCAAGATAGGTTTGCGGCAGTTACTATTATAATTGTAACTCCTTTGTTCACGTGCGTCCCGAAAAAATTGTACGACGATTCAATGTGGGAGGACTATTCCGAATTGAATTTTGAACACACTGGAAATGAATCGGTTATTACATACGAATCTATAAATTCCGATGTCGTTGTGTTGTTCCCAATAGAAACGGAGTTGTGGGCATTGTGCCGCTCTGCCTTCAAGGATCAAGATGTTGTTTCGTATGTGCCGCAAGTGGCACCGATGCTTGAAGCAAATTTGCAATCGCGCGCGGAAAAAGTGAGCGTGTTCGTTGAACAATCTTTTTTGACGATTGTATATACAGCAAAAAAATCATTGCGTTTTTGTAATGCGTTCGAGTTTCGGAATGTAAATGATTTTACATTTTATTTGATGAACGCAATGAAACAACTTGACATCGATCCAATGCAAGTACACGTTGAATTGTCAGGGAAAATTAGCGAAAAATCATCGTATTTCTCTGCTATTCAAATGTTTGTGAAAAATGTCAACGTGGTGGAAAACACCACAAAATTGAACAATTTTCCGTATATGTTGTTTTACAATCATTGTAACATTGCGCTATGCGAATAATCAGTGGTGAATTTCGAGGTCGGACGGTTGTCGCTCCCAAAAATTTCGATTTGCGTCCAACAACCGATATGGCCAAGGAAGGTCTGTTCAACATTTTGAACAATCAACTCGATTTTACGGATAGTAGTGTGCTTGATTTGTTTGCGGGAATTGGAAGCATTTCGCTGGAATGCGCATCGCGTGGCAGTTCCGACATTGTGAGCGTAGAAATGAACGCAAAACACGCAAGTTTTATTAAACAAACTGCTCTGTCGCTGAAAATCAAAGGAATGAAGGTATTAACTTCGGAAGTCCGTGATTTTCTGAAAATAGCAAATCGTTCGTTTGATTTGATTTTTGCCGATCCGCCATATAATTTGCCTTGGATTTCAGAAGTCCCTAATTTGATTTTCGCAAGCAAGGCTGTAGGTCCCGAAACCCTTGTGGTTGTAGAACATCCAGGCGAAGTTGATTTTTCTCAACATCCTAACTTTTTCCGATTGAGCAAATACGGAAAAGTTCATTTTAGCTTTTTCCGTCTGTTTTCGCAGGAATAAATCAAATTTGGTTTAATAGCATTTTAGCGTTCGACAACGCCGCTTCCGTAATTGTTTTCCCACTCAACATTTTTGCAATTTCCTCAATTCGCTGTTCTTGAGAGAGTTGTACAATGTTCGATGTTGTCGTTTCCGCTGTTTCGGTTTTGAACACTTTGTATTGCTTCTTGGCTTTTACTGCAATTTGAGGAAGATGCGTAATTGTTATAACTTGCATATCCTGAGCCATTTCCTGCATCATAGTTCCCATTTGGTCAGCGATTTCGCCTGAAACGCCAGTGTCGATTTCATCAAAAATGATTGTCTGCACCGATTTGTTCTTCGCCAAAATGTATTTCAAACACAGCATCACGCGCGAAAGTTCACCGCCAGAGCTGATTTCGCCAAGCCATTGTGGTGCAATGTTTTTGTTTGCCGAAAATGTCATTCTTACATCGTCGCTGCCGTTGGCGTGGAATTCTTTTGTTTCGGTAATATTGATGTTGAACGAAACTGATGGCATTCCCAATTTTTGCAAAAGCGACACAATCTGCGGACAGAGCTTTGTTACTGCTTTCTTGCGGTTTTCGTGAATTTTTTTCGCCAATGTTTCTACTTTGCGAAGTTGTATATTGAATTGTTTTTGCAGCTCTTCGCTATGAAAGTCTGCGTTTTCAAGATTCGAAACCAAGGTTTGCAATTCTTCTTTTTGCGCAAGCAATTCTTGTTCACTGTGGGCGGAATATTTGTGCAACAAATTGTTCAGCGTATCTAACCGTAGATCCAATTCTTCTTTTTGCCGCGCGTCGAAATCAAGGTTTGCATTGTTGCGCGAAATTTCGTCGGCAATGTCCGACAATTCAATGTACGACTGTGACAGCCGTTCCGCAATGCTCTGAAAATTTGCCGACATCGATGCATTTTTTTCAAAATGTTGCTGAACCGCACGAATTTGCGGCAAAATTGCATTGTCGCCGTTGAAAACATCGTCAGCCTGCGAAAGCATAGACTTGATTTCTTCACTGTTTTCTATGAAAACAGATTCCCGTTCCAATTCTTCCAGTTCTCCAACTTGAATGTTTGCGTTTTTCAACTCGTTGAGCCTGAATGTGTAATACGCCAAATCGTCTTTTTTCTTCTGCGTTTGTTCCAAAAAATCATTCAATTCTTTTTCTATGGAATGCAGAATGTGCAGTTCGTGTTGGTATTCTTTGAGGATACTTTCGTTATTCGCTTCAGCATCAACTACTTGGCATTGAAATGACGATTCTTTCAGAAATAAATTCTGGTGTTGGGAATGAATATCAATAAGAATTGTTCCTAACTCTTTGAGTGTCTGTAAACTAACGGGTGTGTCATTTACGAACGAACGTGATTTTCCTTGTGGAGTAATTTCCCGTCGGATAATTGTATCTCGGTCAAAATCAACATCTAACGATTCAAAAAGTGGCTTCAACTCGTCATTTTGGAAACTGAACGTGGCTTCTATAATACTTTTTTGTGATGTGTCTTTCAGCACGGATGTGTCGGCGCGTTTGCCCAAAAGGAGCGACAGCGCGCCCAGCATAATTGATTTTCCCGCGCCAGTTTCGCCGGTAATGGTAGCCATTCCGTTGTCGAACTGAATGTTTAGGGAGTCAATCAGGGCATAGTTGAAAATTACAAGTGTATGCAGCATAATTATTTTGTGGAGTTTATTTTGTCGTAGTCGTTCACGTTGGCTGGATTGAGTTTTTTAGCCATTACAACCATTCGGTTTTTCTCGTCGGGTGTTCCTTCAGAAAACATTTGCACGATTTCTTCTTTTTTTGCGTAGAAAAATGCGGTCAAAAGGTAGGAACTTGGTTTTGAACGGAATACTTTTTCCAATTCCGCCACTGCGTTATACACTTCCTTGCGGCCTTCTGTCGGCTTGTCGTACATTATATCGAGTCCCAAACGGTGGTATTTGTACATTGCTGTATGAAAAGACGAGTAGGTGGAATTCAGCAGATTTTCCACAAACCAGTAGCGGGTTTTGTCGTCGCGCGACGATGCGCTCCAACCCGATTCGTCGTTGGCTTGCGCGGCAGAAACCACATTCTGCGCTTTTTGGAAATATTCCATTCCGCCGTTAAGGCTGAATGTGTCGTAATCAAGACCTATGACAATGTAGGCATAGTAGGCGAGAATTGATGAAAGATTCGAAACGAATGAGTTTTCGGAAAACTCAATTGGCTCATTTTCTTCGTATTGGAACGCAATTTTGTCGTCAACGTGGTTGAAAAGTGTGGTGGTGTATGTGGAATTATACACAGGCCGTGATGACTGAACTTGAAGCGTGCCAGAAAAATTCTTCGACGACTGCGAAGTGATTCGCATGGTGAGTTTTAGGTCGATTTTTTCTTGTTCCTCGTAGGTGTGGTTTGTCCACGACTGCGCATTCATAAAATCCTCAATGGAATTTCGCAGGGTGTTGAACAAATCCTTGTCGGCGTTGGCAATATCGTTGTATTGCATATTCACCCTACAGCGAAGTTCCTGCGCATTCGTAATTGAAGCGGCGCAAACAAACAATACTATTGTAAGAAACAGTTTTTTCATTCGTGTAATATGTTGCAAATATATTTATTTTTCAGTTTATAACGTGGAATGAAGGCATTTATTCAAAATAAATCCATATTTTTACGAAGAAAGGGGGGATTTAATGCACAATTCACAATGCACAATGATGAGATAACGGGCGAAGTGAGTAATCTGTTATTTTTTCAAAACTTATAACAATAAAAAAGTCCAACCATTTCTGATTGGACTTTTTTTTACATAGCAAATGCTATGATTGTTTTCAGAAATTATTTAATGATTTCTTTCATTGCTGTCATTTCTGCACGAAGATCTTCACCAACGATTTCAATTCCGTGGTAGCGGATTTCAGCGTTTACGCGAACTAATTCCATATTGTCAACGTGAGCATCTTTGCCATCGTTGTAGTTCTTACCGATTACGTCAGTGTCGATTTTGCTCATGAAATCCTTCAACAATGGACGACAAGCGTTGTCGAACAAGTAGCATCCGTATTCGGCAGTGTCGGAAATCACCTTGTTCATTTCGTACAATTTCTTGCGTGCGATTGTGTTGGCGATTAGAGGCACTTCGTGAAGTGATTCGTAGTATGCCGATTCAGGTTTGATGCCCGATTCAGTCATTGATTCGAATGCCAATTCAACGCCTGCTTTTACCATAGCTACCATCAACGTACCTTTGTCGAAATATTCTTGTTCTTTGATTTCGTCGTTTGAAATTGGAGTTTTTTCAAAGGCAGTTTCGCCAGTTGCTTTTCTCCACGTCAACAATTTCACGTCGTTGTTAGCCCAGTCTTCCATCATTGTCTTTGAAAATTCGCCAGAAATGATGTCAGCCATGTGCTTGCGGTACAAAGGACGCATAATTTCCTTCATTTCCTCAGCAAGATAGAATGCTTTCAATTTTGCAGGATTTGAAAGACGGTCCATCATATTGGTGATACCACCGATTTTAAGAGCTTCGGTGATTGTTTCCCAACCATATTGGATGAATTTTGCAGCCCAACCTGGGTTGATGCCTTTTTCAACCATTTTGTCGAAGCAAAGAAGCGAACCTGTCTGCAACATACCACAAAGAATAGTTTGCTCACCCATAAGGTCGGACTTAACTTCTGCAACAAACGAAGAAGAAAGCACGCCAGCGCGATCGCCGCCTATGGCAGAAACGTATGCCTTAGCGATTTCCATACCGTCACCGTTAGGATCGTTTTCGCGGTGAACAGCAATCAAACAAGGAACACCGAAACCACGAACATATTCAGCACGAACTTCAGTTCCAGGACATTTAGGAGCAACCATAATTACCGTGATGTCTTTTCTGATTTGTGTACCTTCCTCAACGATGTTGAAACCGTGAGAGTAAGAAAGACAAGCACCTTTTTTCATCAAAGGAAGCGCTTTTTTAAGAACTGGAGTATGTTGTTTGTCAGGAGTCAAGTTCAAAACTAAGTCGGCTGTAGGAATCAATTCCTCGAATGTTCCAACTTTGAAACCAGCTTCAGTAGCGTTTTTCCACGACTGACGTTTTTGGTCGATAGCTTCCTGACGCAATGCATACGAAACGTCCAAACCGCTGTCTCTCATATTCAAACCTTGGTTGAAACCTTGAGCGCCACAACCTAAAATCACAACTTTTTTACCTTTAAGATAGTTGCAACCGTTTACGAATTCCGAACGGTCCATAAAGTCGCATTTTCCAAGTTCTGCCAATTTAATGCGGAATGGAATTTCATTAAAATAATTAGCCATACAATTTTAATTTAGTTAAACATTTGTAATCGAACACTTTACGTTTTTTCGATTTTGCCATACAAAGCAACGGAATTTTTTGCAATTTTTGAAATGAAACGCTCACTTTTTTAATAAAAAACAAAATACCCTTGGTTTTTGGCAACTTTTATTATATTTGACTCAAAATTGAAATGTACAATGTATAAATTCATTTGTTCGGTTTTTATAGTGCTTTTCTGCTCACTATCAGTGTTTTCGCAGACACAGGAAGATAAACTTCAGTCGATGCGTTTGGAGGCGGAATATTTTTTCTTCAACGGTGATTACGAAAAAGCGTTGCAGATTTATAAGGATGTTTTGCGTGAAGACCCTGAAAATTGCAATGTGAATTATAAAATTGGCGTGTGCTACCAGCGTATGCCGTTCGAGGCGGGTCGTTCCATCAACTATTTGAAAAAAGCTGTAAAAGAAGTTACGAACGATTATATAGAAGGGTCTGCTTCGGAACGAAAGGCTCCCATTGCTGCGTGGTATTATTTGGCGCGCGGCTACCATACCAATAAATTCTACGATGAAGGTGTTGCGGCTTATCAGCAGTACATCGACAGATTGCCGCCGAACGATTTGCAGGCCCGCAAACGGGCTATGCGCGAAATGATTTCGTGTAGAACGGCTGCGGAAATCATCAAGAAACCTGTTCCTGTTGAAATTTACAATATAGGAAATGTCCTGAATACGGAATTCAATGATTTCAACCCGTGTCCGACTGCTGATGGTAAGTTGCTGTTCTTCACGCGATTGGAAAAACAACAGGTGATTTATAAAGATGGAACAGAAGGCTCAGTTGAAAAGAAGTTACGTATATATATGACAAAATTTCTTGGCGGAGAACAATGGTCGGCGCCGCGCGACATTTCCGATGAAATGCTCACGTTTGGAAACTGTAGCGTATTGAGCGTCAATGCGGAAGGAACATTTATGTTGCTTTGTAAGCATCAGAATATTGATGATATGGGTGATATTCTCCGTGGGGGCGTGCTGTATTACAGCACCCGTATTGGCCGCTCGTCGTCGTGGAGCATCGCAAAAAAATTCAGTAAAACTATCAATGTGCCTGATGCGTTGATTTCGCAGGCGGCAATTTCTGCCGACGGCAACACGTTGTACGTGGCTTCGAACAAGGAAGGCGGCTTTGGTGGCTACGATATTTGGAAAAGCGAATTGAAAAATAAATCCAAATTTGAGTGGTCGAAACTTGAAAATTTGGGCAAAGCAATCAACACAGAATACGATGAATCATCGCCTTGTATAATGCCAGATGGCAAAACGCTCTATTTTTCTTCGGTCGGACATTATAATATGGGTGGTTTCGATGTGTTTAAAACTGTGAATACCAATGGCGTATGGTCGGAGCCGGAAAATCTTGGACATCCTATCAACACACCCGACGACAATATGTTTTATAAATCGTCGTTGGATGGAAAACAAGGCTTTTATTCTGTGGCGTTCAACGAGGGATACTTCACCTTTGGCGGCTTCGATATTTTCCAAGTTGATTATGTGGAACCAAATTCGGTCGTCCCTGCTGTGCTGAAGGGTACAATTTCGTTTGAGGATAAAGCAACGAATTTTTCCAAAGCGAAAATTCTGGTACGCCGCAGTGTGTCGAATGTCGCTGTGAAAGAGTTGCATCCTGATTCACGGGGAAATTTTGAATGTTATTTGGAGGAAGGCTCGTATGTAGTTGAATTTGTTTGTCCCGATTACTTGCGGACAAAACGCAGCGTCGTAGTCGAAAAATCAACAGAAAAACAGGAAATAGATTTAGAAGTCACATTTCAAGTTGACGATTTACTTATTATAGAAGATTTAGAATAATGAATGTCAGAAAATTAACACCTGAGCAGGCTTTGGACAAATTAATGTCGTACTGCTCAAAAATGGAAAGAAGCGAGTTTGATGTCCGTCAGAAGATGATGCTGTGGGGAATCACAGGCGATGCCGCACAAAAAATTATTGATAAGTTGAATAAGGAGAAATTCCTTGACGGTCAGCGTTATATCTATTCTTTCATTCGTGGAAAATTCTACTACAACAAGTGGGGACGGGTGAAAATCCGCTACAACCTTACACTCCGTGGTTTTAAGGAAAACGAGATTGACGAAGCATTTGACTCGTTTTTCTCAACGGTTGACTATGAACAAATGATTTTCGACCAGCTGAAACGCAAAAACCAATCGTTGCACATCAACGATGAATATCAACGAAAAAGTAAGCTGATTCATTTCGGACAAACTCGTGGGTACGAAACGGAGATTTCCCTTGCGTGCGTTGATAAAATTGTGGAAACCAAGAAGAAATAAGCATGGTCACTACCGAACAGATTAAAGATTTAGTGAATCGTCAGCAGACGTTAAGGAGGCATCTTTGACATAGACAATCGTTTGATTCGTCTTGAAGAAGAAGAGTTGAAAACCCATGACCCCGCATTTTGGGATGACCCCAAGGCTGCCGAACAGCAGATGCGGAAAGTCAATTCTATAAAAAAATGGACCGAAGCCTATGCCGAAGTTGAAAAGGCTTCGGAAGATTTACAGGTACTTTGTGATTTTCTCAAAGAAGGTGAAGCGTCTGCCGAAGATGTTGATAATCAATATAATGAACTTTTAAAATTGGTCGAGGCTCTTGAGTTTAAGAATATGCTCCAGAAGGAAGAAGACCAGTTTGGCGCAATTCTAAAAATCAATCCTGGTGCGGGTGGAACGGAAAGCCACGATTGGGCTTCGATGTTGCTCCGTATGTATATGCGCTGGGGCGAGGAAAATGGCTACAAGGTGAACACCATCGACATTCAGGATGGCGACATTGCTGGAATTAGTTCGGCTACGATTGAATTTGAAGGCGATTATGCGTATGGATATTTGAAAGGCGAAGCTGGCGTTCACCGTTTGGTGCGGATTTCTCCGTTCGACGCTGGGGCGCGCCGTCACACGTCGTTTGCCTCGGTCGATGTGGTTCCAATGATTGACGATACAATAGAAATTGTGATAAATCCTGCCGATTTGGAATGGGACACCTATCGTTCGAGCGGCGCGGGCGGACAGAATGTGAACAAAGTGGAAACTGCCGTTCGTTTGCGTCACAAACCAACAGGCATTGTGATTGAAAATATGGAAACCCGTTCGCAATTACAGAATAGGGAAAAAGCCCTCGCATTGTTGAAATCGCAGTTGTACCAAATGGAATTGCGAAAACGCGAAGAAGAACAAGCCGCCCGTAATGGCGAAAAACTCAAAATTGAGTGGGGCTCGCAGATTCGAAACTACGTGCTGCATCCATATAAATTGGTGAAAGACGTGCGTACAGGCTACGAAACGTCGAACACGCAGGCTGTACTCGATGGCGACATCAACGACTTTATCAAAGAATATTTGATGTGGTCATCAAACCAGAACAACTCCTAACGGAAAAGTTATTTACTCTTTTTTTGTTTTTTAGCTTTTTTACTGTCTGTAGCTGTAGAATCCTCTGTCACTGCAGGTTGCTCATTATTCGAGTCTGAAACAATCGAGAGTAGTTGTATTTCAAAAATCAGTGTTGAACAAGGTTTGATGGTTCCCATATCGTTCATTCCGTATCCTAATTCCGAAGGAATATATGCGATATAAGTAGAACCGACAGGCATTAATTTAAGTACTTGCGTAAATCCAGGAATAAGTCCGTTTACAGGAAATACTGCTGGTTGTCCACGCTCAATCGATGAATCAAACACAGTGCCGTCAATTAGGCTTCCTTTATAATGTACTTTTACTTTGTCGTTGTCGGATGGTGTTGCACCGTTGCCTTTTACCACTACTTTGTATTGCAGTCCGTTTTCAAGGGTGACAACATCTTTGTTTTCTTTGTTTTTTCTCAAAAACTCAGCGTTTTCCAAACACAAATCCTGCATTTTCGCATTTTGTTCATTTTGTAGTTTTTGGAAATAATTGTTTAGAATTGGTTCTATTTTATCATTGGGTATTATGCTTTTATTATATTCAGTAAAACCTTTCATAAAGAAGTCTTTTGACAAACCAACTGTTTCCAATTCTTGTACTGTATTTTTTGCCGTATAAACACCCAATGCGTATGCGGCGCTGTCGGTGTCGGTTTTCAATGTTTGGGCGTTTACTTGAAGTATTACGCAAATTAATGTTGTAAGGATTGTTAATTTTCTCATTTTGTTGAATATTAGATTAATCTGTTACCATATAAATATCTTCGTTGTCCTTTTTCATCAGATGTTTTTCGCGGGCAATCCGTTCAATGTACTCATCATCGTCAAGCGCATCAATTTCTTTTTGTGTTTCTTTGATTTTTTCTTGATAGAGTTGTTTTGTCTCCACTAACTTTTCCTGCTCTTTGGTCAGCTGATAGCGGCGAATGAAACTGTTTCTGTCGCAACAAATTAGCCAAAGTGCGAACAACGCACAGATTGCGATAATCACATTCCGCTGTGTGAGATATTTCCGTAGTCCATCTTTAATGGTTTCGGGTTCGTTCTGCTGTTGTTCGTCTTGTTTTTCCATCTGTAAATTTATGGTGATAAAAGTACAATTTTTTTTTATTCACGCATCAATTTTCTGAGTGCAGTGCCAATGTTTTCAATAATATCGCTTGCAATGAGCGAAATTTCTCCAATTTTTTCAGTGGCGCAATCGCCAGCCATACCGTGGAGAAACACTCCAATTTTTGCTGCTTCTACTGGACTATATTGCTGTGCCAAAAGGGACAAAATTATTCCAGTAAGCACGTCGCCGCTCCCAGCCGTTGCCATTCCCGGGTTGCCAGTGCTGTTAAAATATACAGTTCCGTCAGGTGTGGCAATCGACGTGTAATGACCTTTCAAAACCACTATGCACGAATGCTCTTTTGCGAATGTCCGTTGTGTTTCAAAACGTTCGTAACATGTTGTGTGCTTGTGCGTTAATCTATCAAATTCGCCAGGATGCGGCGTTATGATTGTGTGTTGGGGTACGAACTGCCACATACCGGGATTTTGTGCTATGCAATTAAGTGCGTCGGCATCCAATACCAATGGTTTAGTGTTTGTTTGCAAAAATGTCCGTAATGCTTTCTCTGTGATTTCGTTAGTGCCAATTCCCGGTCCGATTCCCACAGCTGAATAGGGCGATGAATCAGGTATAGTTGAAAGTAGTTTCTCATTTTCATCAATGCTAATCATTGCTTCGGGAACAGCAATTTGCATAATCTCGTAACCGCAAGACGGACAATGCGTTGTGAGAAGCCCGCATCCAGTGCGAAGACATGCTTTCGAGGCTAATTCCGCCGCTCCGATTTTTCCATAACTTCCAGAAACGAGAAGGGCGTGTCCAAACGTGCCTTTGTGCGCGAATTGATTTCGTGGTCGTATGTTGATTGTGTTCCGTGTGACAAATTCAAATGGGGTTTCTGTTTCGGAAAATGGATTTTTTAGTTGTATGTCGGCGATGGTCAGTTTTCCTACAAATCGTTGATTTTCAGCAAATAGGAATTGTAGTTTTGGCGATTGAAATGTTATGGTTTCGTTGGCGCAGAACACAATCGCACCAGCAGGCGTTGGTTCGTCGGCGAACAATCCCGAAGGAATGTCTATTGCAATTTTTTTGTTGGACAATGTGTTGATGAAAGATATGTAATCAGCGGTAAAACCTGTGATTGGACGGTTTAAGCCCGAACCAAAAATTCCGTCAATGATAATTGTTTCCTGTGAAATTGTAATATTTTGAAATTCAGCTAATTCTATGATTTTACAATGCTCAGATTGCATTTCCAACAACCGCTCGTAGTTTGTAAGAAAATCGTCGCTTGCCGAATCGGTGTAGTTTACAATATAAACAATAACTCCTTTTCCTTGGCTTGCAAGCATTCTGGCTATTGCCAACCCATCGCCGCCATTGTTGCCTTTTCCGCAGAAAACACAAAATTCTGTTTGGTTTGGATATGTTTTTGAAATGTATTCAAAAAAACGGGTAGCCGCCCGTTCCATTAAGTCAATCGAACTAACAGGCTCGTGCTCAATGGTATAAGCATCGGCCTCGTGCATTTGTTTTGACGATAAAATTTTCATTGACGTTTATTTTCTACAAAAATACGTTTTTTTCTCTCAACGTCGCTCAATGGTTTTATTGTAATAAAGTTAGAACAGTAAATTATTCCGTATTTCAAATACATTTTCTGAGAAATTTCTTAAATTTACAAGATTTTTCGCCGTAATGGTAAAGGAGAATGAAAAAGGATTCAGAAAATAATCGCGTGGTGAATGGGCAGATTGCCGCATTGGAAAAACAATTGCGGATTCTTCAGGAGAAAGTTGCCCAGCAACATCAGCAAATTCTTGCGGAAAAACAAAAATGTGAGGATTTGCTTCATAATATGTTGCCCGACGAAATTTACCGTGAATTGCTGAAAAATGGAAAAGTTGCTCCACAAAGTTATTCGAATGTGACGGTGATGTTCACTGATTTTATGGACTTTACGTCGATGTGCGAACACATTGAGCTCAAAGAACTGATTCAGGAATTGGATATGCACTTTTCCCGTTTCGACGAAATCTGTGAAAAACATTATCTCGAAAAAATAAAAACCATCGGTGATGCGTATATGTGCGTGGGCGGAATGCCTATGAGAAACCGAAGCCATCCGTTTGATGCGATTCTTGCCGCAATGGACATTCTGCAATATATTAAAGACGTGAACGAAGTGAAAAAACGGAGTGGGGAATGCCTGTGGAACTTGCGGATAGGCATCCATACCGGACCTGTGATTGCGGGTGTGGTTGGAAAAAACAAATTTCTCTACGACATTTGGGGCGACACTGTGAATGTGGCAAACCGATTGGAGGAAAGTGGCGACGCTGGTAAAATAAACATATCGGGTTCCACGTTTGAATATGTGAAAGAATATATTGAATGTATGTATCGAGGCAAAATTCCTGTAAAACACAAGGGCGATATTGATATGTATTTTGTGGAACGTTTTTTGCCGCAATATTCCGACGAGTTTGATAACAAAAAACCAAATAAAAATTTTAAACTTGCGATTGGAAAATTGTAATGCTTGAATAAAGACTTAATTGATTGAATATGAAAAAGATAGTATTAATGATGATAATGGGGATGATAGCCTTCCCTGTGTTCTCACAATCAAAAATAAACTGGATTTCGTTTGAACAAGCTATGGCGCTGACAAAACAAGATGGCAAGCCTGTGCTTGTTGATGTCTATACCGACTGGTGCGGCTGGTGCAAACGCCTCGATGCCACCACGTATCAGGATAGTGCTGTCGTGGCGTACATCAATGCGAATTTCCATGCTGTGAAGTTCAACGCTGAAGGTTCGGAAAAAATATCCTACCGCGATTCGTTATACACTAAAACGGGCAAAACGCATGATTTGGCTATAAAATTATTACAAGGAAAATTGAGTTATCCAACTACGATTTTTATGGTTGAAAAAATTAACATGGTCGCTCCGATTCCTGGCTATATGACACGCGAAACCATTCAACCGTATTTGTTTTATTTCGGCGAAAGAGTGTATGACATAAATAACACGTGGGAAAGCTTTTTAAAGGGATTTACAGTTCCAAGACTTTAAAATGCACAATTCACAATGCATAACTCATAACTAATGTCGTTATTCCACTATTACTTTATACGTTTCTGTTCCAATTTTAACAAAATAAACACCCTTGTCTTTTATTTGAATTTCTGTAACTGAGTCTGGTTTGGTAATATGCGTAATGCACTTGCTGTCAGTCGAGAATATGGAAATTTCATCGTGGCCTTGTTGCAGTATATATATGTTTTGATTTACAGAATAAACGTTTACATTTTTGCTTGTATTTTCAATTGCCATATTATCGCTATCGTTTTTCAAGTCAAGGATAATTGCCGTGATAGAGTAGGCAGGAACGCTGATAGACAAATTTCCGTCATTGATTTTCGCGGTTGTTTTCTGCAAGGCATTTTGCGTATGAGAAACAAATGTTTCTGTCCCGTTCGGCAGATTTGCCAACATATAAGCGTCGTACGTTCCGTTAGGGCAGGCAAAATTAGCAATGGAGGCTTGTACTTGTTGTTCTCCTGTCTCGTTACGGTTTACCAATATCACGGTCATAGAATCCCTGTTTTCATTAATTGACGTGTAGGCTGAAATCATATCTTCGTCGCTCGATACTGCATTGACGTTGATTGTCTTTCCGTATCGGCTAAAAATATGTACGGTTTCCCACATTCCCGTACGCCAGTCCCACGGTAGGAAATATTCCATTCCGTGCCGTGCGCCTTCGCCCAGATTTCCAGCGTATGCAAGTGCAGTTGGCATTGCATCGGTGTTTTTTATGTTATATTCTGATATTCCGTATGTTACATTGTAATTTTCCCCGAAATATTTGTCAATCCAATTTTGACAGCGGACAAAAACCATTTCTTTCGTGATTGAATTATCCCAGTAGCCATTGACTTTTTTTACACCATTCGCCTTAGGATAGTCGTAGTTTTCGTCCCAATACAAACGGTGTGTTTGCAACATTGTGGCTACATCTTGGTCTTCGGGATAATTATGAATGTCGAACACGTCAAGCATTTTCACGCCACTTTTTTTCTCTTCTTCCGCCAGTCGCATAATCACGTATTCCAACCAACAATATTTTTTCCCATTGTAGGTTGGTTGCGGATTATACCATGTCCATTCCGAAGCCGTTACAGGTCCACAGATTTTTATGTTTGGATTGAGTTTCCGCACGGCTTTTACGGTCGCCACGTAGTTTTGAATATACATCTCAAACACGTCGTCGTTCATTTCCTTGATAACATCGTCGTGCGTGCCTCCCCAGATTTCTACTTCGTTGTCCATATTCCAATACAGGAATTGGCTCATATTCAATCCCAAATCTTCTTCCCAATGCGTAATGATTGCAGCTGTAGAGTCGGCTGGCCATTCTTGGGTGTAAAGCGTCACATCGCCTTCGGTGAATTTGTAATCGCCTGGTTTAGAACCGTTTCCGGCGTAATTTTTCTCGCAACCTTCCCAACGTTGGGCCTTGTTATATTCCCAATCGGGGAAATTGTAATCTTTTGTCGATGCCACGCGGCCGAGCAATTGGAACGCAAACATTCCCTGAACATCGGGGAAATCATTCTGCATGGTTTGAGCGATGAGGTCCCAATCCTCGTCGTGTACGTTGTTGTACCAGTTTGGATGGCTTGTGAGTTTTTTCCGCCAATTGTATTTCGTGGCATTGTTGCCTGAATTTTGTCGCGTCATGTGTACGCCAGCTTCAAAAACTCGCGAAGCAAATTCTTCTGAGTTATATTTTACACTTTTCCCGTAGCCGTTTAATCCATAAAGATATGGTGAAATGGGCTTGTTCTCGCTGTTTGCGTCAATGGAAATCTCAACTTGTGCCATTCCCAACGTATAGGTAAAAAGACAACAAAGAAGTACGCATGTTTTCTTCATAAATTGCAGTATTTTAATGTTTTATACATATTTGTAATCTTACAAAGATACGGATATGTTTGGTAAAAAACAAGGCTTAGTGTAAAAAATACACTAAGAACTACTTTGGTATGGATTCATGAGAAAAAAATAATTGAGAATTGTGCATTATGAATTATGCATTGTGAATTAAGAATTGTTTGTGTATTTTTGCCTAAAAATGAGAAAAATATGATGAACACCACGATTACTGGTATTGATTGTACCAAGATTTTGTTCCTCGACATTGAGACGGTGCCGCAATATTCGTCTGTGTCGGAGCTTGACGATGTTGAGCGTGAACTTTGGCGGAAAAAGTCTGCTCGGCTTGTCGAAGAGGGAATGTCCGACGAGGATCTGTACAAAAAAGCTGGGATTTTTGCGGAATTTGGAAAGATAATCTGTATCTCGGCGGCGTTTCTCCGTCCGAAAAACGGCAGTTACGAAATGCGTGTCCGCTCGTTCTACGGCGACGACGAGAAGGAAATCCTGAACTCGTTCATGGCGATGGTGAACAAGTATTTCAATACGAAAAAAATCTTCTTCTGTGCACACAACGGCAAGGAGTTCGATTTTCCGTTTATTGCCCGCCGTGCGTTGATTAACGGCATACAAATCCCGCTTACGCTTGATTCTCGTGGAATGAAGCCATGGGAAATCCAGCACCTCGACACGCTCGATTTATGGCGTTTCGGCGATTATAAAAACTATACGTCGTTGGCTTTGCTGGCTCACGTGTTCGGCATTCCTACTCCAAAAGACGACATCGACGGTTCGCAAGTGTGCGATGTATATTGGCAAGAACGTGATTTACAGCGGATTGTGACGTATTGTCAAAAAGATGTGGTGACGGTGGTGCAGTTGTTCCGAAAATATCGCTGCGAGGATTTGATTCCCGAAGAAAATATAATTATTGTAACTGAATGACTATGAAACGTTTTCCGGCAGAGTGGGAGAGACAGGCGTGCGTGCAACTTACGTGGCCGCACCGAGGAACGGACTTTGCCGATGTGTATGACCGTGCGGTCGCTTGTTTTGTGAACATAGCAAGGGAAATTAGCAAGCGGGAAAATTTGATAATTGCCTGTAAGTCAAAGCAAACTGCGATTGACGAATTGGGCGACGTGCTGAACAAAAACATCTCATTCGTCGAGGTTGACACCAACGACGTGTGGGCGAGGGACCACGGCGCAATCACGGTCTTTGAAGACGGAAAACCTGTTTTGTATGATTTTACATTCAATGGCTGGGGACAGAAATTTCCTGCTGAAAAAGACAATGCAATCACTTTGCAATTATATAAATCCGACATATTCAAATCGGCTGAATACCGCGATATGTCCCGCTTTGTACTTGAAGGCGGCTCCATCGAAACCGACGGTCGGGGGGTGTTGCTTACGACGGAATCGTGCCTGTTGAGCAAATACCGTAACCCGAGTATGTCAAAGGCGGAAATTGAGCTGTTTCTGAAAACGACGTTCAATGTGCAGAAAGTGTTGTGGCTGTCGCATGGCGAACTTGCAGGCGACGACACCGACGGACATATTGACACTCTTGCTCGTTTTGTTTTGGAAGATACGATTGCGTATGTGGATTGCAATAACGCAAATGATATGCATTACGCTGATTTACAGGCAATGAAGCGTGAATTACAGTTGTTCACCACAAAGGACGGAAAACCGTACAAATTGGTTCCGCTCCCCATGGCTTCGCCTGCGTTCGACGAAGATGGAAACCGCATTCCTGCCACGTATGTGAATTTCTTGATAATGAATGATGCCGTGTTGGTGCCCGTGTATCAATGCGATACTGATGCGGAGGCAATTCGTGTCGTGCAGTCGATTTTTCCTGACAAAGAAATTGTGCCAATTGATTGTTCTGTGTTAATTTTGCAGCACGGTTCATTGCATTGCGTCACGATGCAATATCCCGAAGGTGTTTTCTAAAATGACGAATATGGAAAAGATTCTAAAAGTTGGTCTGGTTCAGCAGTCGGTTGGCGCTGACGTTGAGGCAAATAAGAAAAAATTGATCGCTAACATTACGGAGTGTGCAAAGCAGGGCGCTCAGTTGGTTGTCTTGCAGGAGCTGCACAACACGCCATATTTTTGTCAGGTTGAAAACGTTGACAATTTCGATTTGGCTGAGCCAATTCCTGGTGCGTCAACGGAGTTGTATTCCGCTGTCGCAAAACAGCTGAACATTGTGCTTGTCACGTCGCTGTTCGAGAAACGTGCGACAGGATTGTATCACAATACCGCCGTGGTTTTCGATACTGACGGCACAATTGCGGGAACGTACCGAAAAATGCACATTCCCGACGACCCTGCCTATTACGAGAAATTTTATTTCACGCCGGGCGATTTGGGCTTTGAGCCGATAAAAACCTCGGTTGGCACGTTGGGCGTGTTGGTTTGCTGGGACCAATGGTATCCCGAAGCTGCACGCATAATGGCAATGAAAGGAGCCGATATGCTGATTTATCCTACGGCAATTGGATGGGAATCGACCGACATGCAGGATGAGAAAAACCGTCAGCGTGATGCGTGGATTATTTCGCAACGGGGACATGCGGTGGCAAACGGTCTGCCTGTGATTTCGGTGAACCGTGTGGGATGGGAGAAAGACCCGTCGGAAGCGACCAACGGCATACAGTTCTGGGGAAGTAGTTTTGTGGCAGGTCCGCAGGGCGAAATCATTCGTCAGGCTTCGTCGGAGAATGAAGAAAATATGGTGGTGGAAGTGTCGTTGACCCGTTCCGAAGATGTCCGTCGTATTTGGCCGTTCTTCCGTGACCGTCGCATTGATGCCTATACGGATATTTTGAAACGGTTTTGTAAATGATTTATACATAGAAACCTTCGAAATCATTCATATATAGTGACATATCCCAAAACAATGTCGCTGAATTTGAAGTAAGATGAAAACAAAGGTATTACTTGGAAATATACAATTTTGGATTCTCTTGTTTTTTGTTATCCGTTTGATTGGTATAACAAATCCTCCGCTTGAAACAAGCCATAACTGGCGGCAGTGTACGGGGTTAATGGTTGCACGGAATTTTTACGAGGTCGATTCTAATATTGTATATCCACGGGTTGATGACAATCAAGGGGAGGCGGGAATAATCGGAATGGAATTTCCGACTTTGAATTACTTTCATTTTTTACTTGCGCTATTGTTCGGATATACGCATTGGTATGGTCGTTTGCTTAATTTGATTGTTTCTTCGCTTGGTTTGCTGTTTTTTTCTAAAATATTGGACCGATTGGGGTTTTCTCGAAAAATGGTGCTTGCTTCTACGATAGCACTTGCTGTTTCCATTTGGTTCACGTTTTCACGAAAAACAATGCCTGATACGTATTGTATTTCTTTTATTTTCATCGCATTATATGTGTTATTTAAATATTTAGAATCAGGTCTGATTTTACACTTAACAGCGTATGTTTTAATTTCTTCGTTAGCTGTTTTGTCAAAAATTCCAGCTGTAATGTATTTGATTTTTGTGATTCCAATTACAGGTTGGAAGAAGTTTGAATTGAGACGACGAGTTTTAGCTGCTGTGACTACTTCGATACCATTTTTTTTGTGCTTTTATTGGTATTTTATTTGGAATATGGATTTGGCGGATCAATACGGAACGTGGTATAATCATGGGAAACCTCTCACGGAGGGAATTCAAGATGTCTGTACACATTGGAAAGACGTGTTGGATAATTTTTATTTTGACGCGTTTAAAGGGTATTTGTTCTTTATAGTGGGATTGTGTGGTTTAGTGCTTATGACAATACGAAAGGAACGTTTGTTATGGCTGATAGTTTCCTTGTTTTCAATTATTTTCGGTGGTTATATATGCAAATCATCTTATTGTTTTTATGACCAGAATTACTACATAATACCTTATGTGCCTATAATAGCTGTTGTGGTTGGATATGCATTGGCAGAAATACCGAAACAATGGATGTTTGTGACAATATTGGCGGTTTGTTCGGTTGAGAGTATTGTAAATCAGCAACATGACTTCTTTATTCATGAACGCGACAAATATAAACTTACATTGGAATCGATTGCCGATAGTGTTTCAAATCCTAATGATTTAATTATGATTAATGGAGGAGAAAACCCGCAACTGTTGTATTTGAGCCACAGAAAAGGTTGGACATGTTCTACGGAACAAATGACAGATAACGAGTATGTTCAACAGGCAGTTTCCAAAGGTTGTAAATTTGCTTTTGTAGATAAACGGCAAGCTGATTTTTCTATTACAGGTAATTTAGTTTATAAAGACGCACATTTTTCAGTCTTTCGTCTGCAAGAATAAAAAAATATGCCACAGAAATTTATAATCGATACCGATTTGGGCAGTTCCACCGACGACGTGGCGACTATTTGTATGGCATATTCTTATATGCGACAGGGCAGAGCCGAGTTGTTGGGAATCGTGGTCAATAGAATGGGAGAGCAGAACGCCGTGTTTGCCGACATTCTGAACACATATTTCGGATTTCCAGATATTCCAATTGGCTTGTGTCGCAATGGTGTGGAAAATCCACAGATTTTTACCGATTATGCTCATATTGCCGAAAAAAAGAGTTCTGACGGCACACCTTTGTTTGCACGTACGCAAACGATGTTTGAAGATGATTATAAAGTGTATCGCAAAATGCTTGCATCGCAACCTGACAATTCTGTTACGGTGCTTTCCATCGGCTTTCTGACGAGTTTGGCAAATCTTCTCACATCGTCGCCCGACGAGTATAGTCAACTTGACGGAGTTTCGTTGCTCGCACAGAAAATAAAACGAATCATTGTGATGGGAGGGAAGTTCGACGAAAACGACAAGAACGGGGAATACAATATTCAGCAAAGTGGTCATTTTGCCGAAACATTTTTCCGTCTATTGCCGTCGTCGATTCCTGTCGATTATTCGCCAGAAGCGGTCGGAAATGCGTTATATTGGACAAAGACTGAGATTTTACAGACGATGGCACATATAGACGTACATCCTTTGAAACAGATTTACCTTGATTGTCCCGAAGACCCGTATCAACGAATGTGGGACCCGCTCACAATCATCCAGGCCGTCGAAGGAGACGGATATTTCTCGTGGTCGCCCCAAGGAAACGTTTCGTTGCAAAACGATTATACGCTCACGTTTACGCCCGATGAATCCGGAAATGTCCGTTATCAAAAATGTGGTTCGGCGGAACAAATACAAAAATGGATGGCGTTGATAGAGAAATGTGTAATGCTCAATGCGTAATGCTCAATTCTTTTCTTACCAGTTTTTCTCAATTTTGTTATTGTTCTTTTTATTTTGTTTCTGCATCATAAGGCGTTGTTGCACGGCTTTGTCGTTGTTCTCAATTGCGTCGAGCATCATTTCTGCCTGTCGTGCTGAAATTTGACCTTTCTTGTCACCTTGCGGTTGGCTTTCGCTTTGTTGTCCTTGTTGTGCGGATTGGCTTTCTTTGCCTTGTTCTTGTTTGTCGTAGTCTTGTTGTTGGTTGCCTTGTTTCTGAGTTTCTTGGTTTCCTTGCTGATTTTGTTGGTCGTTGTTCTGTTGACCGTTCTGCTGTCCGTTTTGTCCTTGGCCGTCTTGATTTTGTTGGTCGCCTTGGTTGTTTTGTTTATTGTTGTTTTGCTGCTGCTTTTGATTTTTTTTGTTGTCGTCCTTCTCTATCAAGCGTTTTAATTGGGCGAGGGAAGAATCCGCCTCAAAAATCTCGCAACCGCGCGAAACGGTGTAAAGTGCCGCTTCTGTTTGGTTTCCTGCATACAGCATGGCGGCCGTGTTAAAGTATTCTTGTGCGGTTTTTTGTCCGTATGCGGTTGAAAATGCGCTGAAAATCAATAGTATAGCGAGAAGTTTTTTCATTCTTTGTTGTCATTGATAATGGTTACAATTCCCTCTAATTTCTGTATGAAATCGTTGAACAACTCAACGGTTTTGTCTTTTTTGGCGCTTTCCTGCATGAATTTGAGTGCTTCTTCGAACTTAAATTGTTGTACAAGTTCAGCAGCTTTTTTCATACATTCTTCGGCAAATTTCGAGGGTTTCGGTTTTTCGTCTTTTTTTAGTTGGTCGTTCATTTTCTCCAACATCTTTCTGGCCTCTTCCTCTTTTCGAAATTCCTCTTGTGCAAAAGCAAGATTGTAGCGGGTATCCTCGTCGGTTGGATTGAGAATGAGAGCTTGTTTATATAATTGGATAGCTTTCTCGTAGTGCTTTTGGTCGCATTCCATATTGCCGGCATTATGGAAAATGTTGGCTTTCAGAGTTTTATCGGCAGTGAGCTTCATTGCCTTATCATATGCGTCGGCGGCAAGAATGTATTTGTTCAAATTGTAGAGTGCGTTTCCGAAGTTGTACCACGCATCAAACGAGAGTGAATCGAGCTGACAGGCATGTTTATATTGCACGGCAGCGTTTCGGTACTCTTTTTTCTCGTAAAACGAGTTGCCTTTTTCAATCAACGGCCGCACATCGTTTTGAGCAGTTGTGGAAAGCGCTGCAATACAAATAATTACGAAAATTATATATCGTTTAAAATTCATTATTTGATAGTCGTTATCGGGACACAAATATAAGATATTTCATATTTGGTTGAACGTGGAAACAGGTGGTTTATTGTAGCTATTATAACTCTTTGTATATCTTTTGTTCCCGATGGTTCACAATGACTTTTACAGGAAAATTCTTTTTGATGTATTCCGCGGTTTTTTCCGCAAAATATACGGATCGATGTTGACCGCCTGTACAACCGAAGTTTATCATTAAATGTGTGAAATCCCGTTCAATATATTTCTTTATGCTTTGCGAAGTTAGTGATTTTATATTTGATAAAAACTCTTCGCATTCAGCTGGGTATTTTGTAAAGAATTCAATGACAGGTTGTTGTGTGCCATTTACTTGTTTGTATTCTTCGTAGCGGCCGGGATTTGGTAACGCTCTGCAATCAAATACAAAACCGCCACCATTTCCGCTCGAATCTTCTGGATATCCGTTCTTAAATGAAAAGCTTGTGATTTCTACTGTAAGCATTGTTATTAATTTTTATCAATTGTGAGAATTTCTAATTGTTCTATAAGATTTGACAGATATGGAATTTCAATTATGTTTTGTATGATGTTGGTGTGTTTTTTTATATTTTCCAACGCTTGTGGAATGCTTTGGATGAAATGTTCCTTTCGTTGTATGTAGCCTCTAAATCCGTATGCGCCAAGTGTTTGTAGTATGCGTATGAACACAAAACCTTGGAATTGCTTACGAAACGATGATTCGTCTATTGTGATTTGTGTTTGTAATTCGTTGATATAGAATGATAAAAGTCGTTCCCGCAATTCAGCGGAAAGATTCGCTTTTGCTTGGTAGAGCAACGAAACTACATCGTATTGCAATGGACCTTTCATTCCTCCTTGGAAGTCAATATATCCTAACGTATTGTCGTTCAGTAAGATATTCCTCGATTGGAAATCTCTGTACATAAAATAGTTTCGGTCGGCGGTGTTAAGAAATGCGACGATTCTTTCAAAATCTTCTTCCAATTTCTGGTCGTTGCATTCTATTCCGCTGATTTTCAAATAATAGTATTTAAAGTAATATAAGTCCCAAAACATTGCGGTTCTGTCAAATTCTTGCCGTACAAAACAACGAGAGAAATCAATGTGTTTTCCTCCTTGGATTTGTATCTGTATCAAATCTTTAAGGATTCGTTTGTATAGAGATTCTATTTCTGTTTCAGACATGTTTTGTTTTGCTGTCAAAACGTCGCTGCTTCCCAGGTCCGAGATGAGATAGATGTTTTTCGTGGCGTTTACTGCAAATACTTCTGGTACAACTATGTTTGCTTTTTTAAAAACCGAACTGAAGTATATAAATGTTTCGTTTTCTTCGCAATTTGTGCCATAACATGCCAGTACACTATATGGAAGTTGCGAATGGATTCGGTAATACCGTCGGGCGGAACCAGCTCCAGGCAGTAAGTCAACGGTTTTTATGGGTGTGGAAAACCGCGATTGGAATAATTCCGTAATTTGTTGTTGTATGAGAGAATCCTCCATAATTTTTTTGTTAAAGATATTGATTTTTCCTGAAACAGAACGAGTTTCTGACCATTACATGCTGGATTGGTAGTTGATTCCTTCCAACATTGGCACAAATGCGCATTCTCCATGCATGGTCTGTTCAAAATTTGTTCCGCTGATTTTTTTTATTCTGACGAGTATTTGTTTGTTGCCGTTCACAATAGGTGCGACTAACAATCCTCCAATTTGTAGTTGTTCCAATAGTGTGCGTGGAATGTATGGAGCCGCAGCAGTTACAATGATTTTGCTGAATGGCGAGTAGTTTGGCAATCCGTTGAAACCGTCGCCTAAAAATGTCGTGACGGAATATTTCATTTGTTGGAGAAATCTGCTCGTTTTTATGTACAATTCTTTCTGCCGCTCTATCGAATACACTTTCGCACCCATTACAGCGAGAATTGCTGCCTGATAGCCCGAACCAGTCCCTATTTCAAGTACTTTGTCGGTTGGTTGAATTTCCAGTAATTGCGTTTGGAGCGCAACAGTATATGGTTGTGAAATCGTTTGTCCTGATTCTATTGGAAATGCTTTGTCAACGTAGGCATGTTGCTCAAGTGCGGGGTCACCGCAAAACAAATGGCGTGGCACTTGTCGGATTGCATTCAACACATTTTCGTCTGAAATCCCTTTTGCACGCAGTTCTTCTGCAAGTTGGTTCCGTTGTCCTTTATGTACAAATGTGTCTATCATTCGTTATAACAATGTGTGAATCACACCTTCTTTGAGTGAATATGACGACTGGACAAGTTGCGGAATGCTGTACTTTGTAATTATATGGCTGGCGATTATGCCTGCTATTGGCAACAGCGGCGCACGAGGAATCGACATCCCTTTCATTGATTCGATTTCGTCAAGTTTGTGTGTGAGCAGAAAATCAATGATTTCGTGGAATGATTGTAGTGGAATTTCTTCGGCAACGCTTGATGGATTTGCTAACCCAGCTTGTGCAAAATAAATCGAACGAAATACATCAAAGGCTCCAGCCGAACCAATGAGCACGTCGATTGAATAATTGGCGATAGTTTCGGTTAGTAGTTGAAGTTTTTCATCCAAATAGTTATGGATTTCTTGTTGTATTTCGTTTGGAAGCGGGTGTGTTAATGGATATTGTGATACAATCCGTTGCATTCCGCATTCAAAACTATGTTTCCACAAAACAGTGTCGTGTTTGCAGATGATACATTCGTTGCTGCCACCGCCAATGTCAAGAATCAAGGCCGTCTTGTCTTTCCAATTGTAGGCAAGATTGTTGCCAAGAAAAATATATTCCGCTTCTTGTTCGCCCGAAATGATTGAAATTTCAAAGCCAAAACGTTTTTTCGCTTCGTCGCAGAAAATTGTTGCATTGTTTGCGTTTCGAAGCGATGAAGTTCCTATCAAAATTACTTTTTCGCAGTTGTAGGGTTGAATTTTTTCTTTGATAACACGCAATGATTCAAGTCCTCGTGCCATTGCGTCGTCGGAAATATAGCCGTAGGCTACGCCTTTCCTGCCTAATTGGGGATATTCGTGAAATTCGAGTATGGAAGTGAATGAATTGCACGCTAAAGAAACAACACTGCAGTTAAACGTGTTGGTTCCTAAATCAACAACAGCTATGTTCATTGGAATTATTTAAAAGACTCAAATGCAGGATTTTTCAGACGATTTCCTTTGTCGTCCCACAATTTCTGGTCTATGTTTTTGTCGTTGCGATAGGTGATTTCCTTCGCCATTTGACCATTTTGATGCCAATAATATGTTGTGCCTTCTTTTTTGTTTTCGTGATAGGTCGATTCGCGTTTCTTTTCACCTGTTGAATACCAATATGTCCACGTTCCGTCTTTTAGTCCGTTTTTATATTCACCAACAAGTCCAAGTTTACCGTTAGGGTGTTTAGCAAAAACTTTTCCTGTGTATGGTGTGCCGTCAAGATATGCGGTCTCAATATCTTCGTTACCTACAGTTACCCATTGGGTTGTAAGTTTTGAAACCTCCACGTTTTGTGCGAAAGTATTCATCGTAACCAACGACACCACTATAGCAAGCAAAAGTTTTTTCATTTTCTTTTTGTTTTTTGAATTTTTGCAAATATCGTAAAAAAAATATGACATTGTTCTAATAGTTGAAAAAAATATGTAAAAACAATTAGTTATTTTTGCACCACTAATATACACAATTAAAACGATGAATGCAATAGTTTTATTCTGGATAATCGTAGCTATCTTGGTCGTTGATTACGTTTTGGAACGTATTCTTGATGCTCTCAATGGTCGTATGCGTGGAGCGGAAGTTCCAAAGGAAGTTGCTGATATATATAATGTTGAGGATTATAAAAAACAGCAACGTTATGAACATGCCAAGACAAAAATCAATCTCTGGGTAAGTACAGTCGGATTTACCTTCATTATGGTATTGCTGTTTTCAGGTGGCTATGGCATACTTGATGCGTGGATTTGTGGCTTCGGTTTTAATCCAATTGTTTCTGGTTTGTTATTTTTCGGCATTTTGTTCTTGGCATCCGAAATTTTGAGTATTCCGTTTGAATGGTACAATACATTTGTAATAGAGGAACAATTTGGTTTCAATAAAATGACTCCAAAAATCTTTGTGCTTGATAAAATCAAATCTTGGTTGATTGCTGCTGTCATTGGTGGTGGTTTGCTTGCTGGGTTGATGTGGCTCATTTCTATGTTTGGCGCTTCGTTTTGGATTTTTGCGTGGATAGCGGTGTCTATCTTCTTGATTTTCATTAATATGTTTTATTCCACGTTGATAGTGCCGTTGTTCAATAAGCAAACGCCTTTGGAAGATGGCGAGTTGAAAGATGCAATTTTCGCGTTTAGCCAAAAAGCTGGATTTGCGTTGGATAATATATATGTAATTGATGGTTCGAAACGTTCGACTAAAGCAAACGCGTATTTCAGCGGACTTGGCTCAAAAAAACGTATAGTGTTGTACGACACGCTCATACAAGAATTGACAATCGAGGAAATTGTGGCTGTGCTTGCCCATGAAATAGGACATTATAAAAAGAAACATACATATATGATGCTTTGTGCGTCTGTTCTGCAAATGGGATTTATATTGGCGTTGTTCGGCGCGTTTATGTCGGAAACGGCGTTGCCCGAAGTTCTTGGTATAGCATACCAACCAGAGAAAATGTATGCGTCGTTTTATGTGTTTACAATCTTATTTACACCTATTTCGTTTTGTATTGGTCTGGCTGTGAATGCATTGTCACGTCGAAACGAATATCAGGCTGATATGTTCTCTGCCGAGAATTATTCAGCAAAAGAACTTGAATCGGCATTGAAAAAGCTCTCAAAATCAAGCCTTTCCAACTTGACCCCACATCGTTGGTACGTTATTTGCTACTACTCTCATCCAACGCTCTATCAACGAATAGTTGCGTTGCGAAAAATTAAAAATGAGTAGCTATGGAAGAACAATTCAGAAAAATTCGGTCGCTTTCGTCGGCAATGGGGAGCATGGAACGTTCAATGCGGAATCCCAAACCACAAGGGTTTGAAAAAAATATAATCAAAATCAATCCAATCGTTTTTCAACGGTTAGATGAGATGGCAGTCAAACAGAAGTGGAAGGAGATTGTTGGACCAACGTTTGCCGAGTCCGCCAAATCAATCGTCATTACTAATAAAATATTGTATGTGACGGTGCGTTCGGCCTCAATCAAACACGAATTGATAATGAATAAATCGGTAATTGTGGAACGAATCAATAATGAATTGCACCAGTTTTTGGTAAAAGATATGATAGTTTCATAATGGTGTTGTTATAAAAGTGTTAATATTATTGAGCAAGAACGTACAAACGAATTAAAAAAATAACTACATTTGAGCCACTTAAAATTGAATAGAAATGAAAAGATTAGTTAGTATTTTTATGGTAGCGGTGTTGGGACTAATTTGTTCTAACGTATTTGCACAAAACAATTGTCTTAACTTTCACAAAACGAAATGTCAGTCGTATGCCTCAAAGGGATATATTATGTCGAACGACTCCCGAAGTGCTATTATGCGTAAAGGTCAGACATCTGAGTTCAGAATTACAATCTACCAAGGTAAAGACTACAGAATCTCGGTTTGTGCTGACGAGACAAATTTGGGCAGCACTGTTCATTTAAGACTTATCGACTATGATACCGAAGAGTTGTTGTACGATAACAAGGATTTCAATTATGTGAAGGATTTTGAGTTTACTGTAGTTCAAACCCGTACTATCAAAATTTCAATTGAAATACCTGAAGATCAAACACAAAAAGCTGCGGCAAACACTACAGGTTTGATTTCAAAATCAATCAACCAAGGTTGTGTCGGTGTCTTGATTGAAGAAATGAGTACTCCGAAAACAGGTTTTTAAGTAACTCTTTCATAAATTTTCAAAAGGCATTGTTGTAGAAACGATGCCTTTTTTATTTTTGTCGAAAAATATATGGTTATGCAGAAACGCGATATTTTATCTTTGTCGTTCAGTGAATTGTGTGATGTGCTCGTGGAGCTTGGTGAAAAAAAATTCCGGGCTGAACAAATATTTCAATGGGTGTGGCAAAAGCGGGTCCGCTCGTTTGATGAAATGTCTAATCTGTCGCAACAATTGCGAAATTCCTTGTCGGAGCGTTTTTTCTTTCAGACGGTGAAGGTCGCAAAACCGCAAAAAAGTTCTGATGGTTCCTGCAAAGTTGCTTTTTCGTTACACGATGGAGCGGTTGTTGAAGGTGTGCTGATTCCCGCAAAGGATAGGATGACGGCTTGCATTTCGACGCAGGTGGGGTGTGGCATGCATTGCTCGTTTTGCGCCACGGCAACTATGGGATTTATTCGAAATTTGAGTTGTGGCGAAATCACCGACCAATTTTTTGTTCTTGATAATATCGCCCGTGAAAATGGCGGTAGTGGAATTTCCAATATTGTGTATATGGGAATGGGTGAGCCATTGATGAATTATTCGGCAGTGATGGATTCCATAGCTCGTTTAACAGACAAAAAAGGTGTGGGACTTGCTCCGTCACGCATTACTCTGTCAACTTCGGGAATCGTGTCGCAGATAAAAAAACTTGCCGACGATGGATTTCCATGCAATTTGGCCGTGTCGCTCCATGCTCCGAAAGATATGCTTCGCACACAGTTAATGCCTGTGAATAAAACCAACCCGTTGGCAAAATTGAGCGATGCGCTTGCTTATTACCACGAAAAAACAGGCGCTCGTATTACAATTGAATATATGTTGCTGAATGGCATTAATGATTCAGTTCAACATGCTCGTGACTTAGCGGAATTCACAAAACGTTTCCCTGTGAAAATCAATGTGATAGAGTTTAATCCTCATCCTGCTTCTGCGTATAAAAAATCAGACAAACAGACACTGGAGGCATTTGTGAACTTTCTGAAAGGCTTGAATTTAGTCGTGAATGTGCGCTATTCCAAAGGTCGTGACATAGCAGCCGCTTGCGGACAGCTCGCCTCAAAAATCAAAAAGGGAAAATAAGCACGGGTCTTATTTCTTCTTCGCATTGGGGTGATCTGCCATAAAGTGTGCGCCAACGCTTTCCTTACGCGCTTTAGCGGCTTTTATCACCAAATATCCGACTTGTATTAAATTACGCAGTTCGCATAGTTTTCGGGAAAGTTTTGTTTGTTGGTACAATTCTTCTGTTTCGGAATAAATTGTCCACAGACGGTTGAATGCTCGTTTTAGGCGTACTTCGCTACGGACAATGCCTACATAATTGCTGAGAATCTGTTTAACTTCCTTCAAGCTTTGTGTGATGAGAATCATTTCCTCAGGATGCGACGTTCCTTCATCGTCCCAGTCGGGGATTGTAAGTTGCCATTCGTTTTCATCTTTTTCTTTTTTCGCAACTTTTGATGCAAAATCCGCGTATGCGATTGCCTCAAGCAAACTATTGGAAGCAAGACGATTACCTCCGTGAAGGCCAGTGCAGGTCGTTTCTCCGGCAGCATACAAATATTTGATTGATGTCCGTCCGTCCAAATCGACTTTCACGCCACCGCAGAAATAATGTGCGGCAGGAGTAACAGGAATCATATCTTTTGTGATGTCGATGCCAATGCTAAGGCATTTTTCGTAAATGTGAGGAAAATGTTCTTTCAGCGCCTCGGCGTCTAAATGCCTGCAGTCAAGATATACGTGGTCGTCACCGCTTTTCTTCATTTCGTTGTCGATGGCACGAGCCACAATGTCGCGTGGAGCGAGATTTCCCCGTTCGTCGTATTTTGTCATAAACGCAATGCCTTTTTTGTCTCGCAGAATTGCGCCAAATCCACGCATAGCTTCAGTTATCAGGAAGTTCGGCGATTCGCTCGGATTGTAGAGTGCGGTGGGGTGGAACTGTACAAATTCCATATTGTCAACAATACCTTTGGCACGATATACCATTGCAAAACCGTCACCTGTTGCCACAACTGGGTTGGTTGTTGTTACAAATAACTGACCAGCGCCGCCAGTGGCAAGCATTGTCGCTTTTGCTAAGATTGTTACAACTTCGTGATTATCAAGATTTAAAGCGTACGCACCATAACATTTTATGTCTGATTGATGGCGTTTTACAATAATGCCAAGATGATGTTGTGTGATTAGGTCAACGGCAAAAAAGTTTTCGTAAATCGTGATGTTTTTGTGTGAACGCACTTTTTCGCATAGCGCGCGTTGAACTTCAAAGCCAGTGTTGTCCTTATGATGGAGGATTCTATGTTTGCTGTGTCCACCTTCCCTATGTAGGTCAAATGATTGATTATTGTCGTCATCTTTATCGAACTGCGTTCCCCACGAAACGAGGTCTTTTATTGCGTTTGGTGCATATTGTATCACTTTTTCCACTGCGGTTTTGTCGCAGATGCCTGCACCAGCGATGAGTGTGTCCTCGATATGTTTTTGGAAGCTGTCGGACGATGATGTTTCCAACACGGCAGCTATACCACCTTGCGCATACGATGTGTTAGTTTCGTCGAGCTTTGTTTTGGAAATAATTGTGACTGTTCCAGTGTCTGCCACTTTCAGGGCGAAGCTCAATCCAGCCAAACCCGAACCAATGACTAAATAATCTGTAGTTATTCTCATCTCGTTATGTTTATGCTTTGGCTACATGCCTAAGCTTCTGTTATACATTTTTGAAACATCATCCTTCAATTTTTTGAGTTCCGAAGGAACAAGATACATCATATGTCCACCATTGTAGTATGTGAATGTGATGCGATTCTGCAAAATCGGAGGAAGGTTCATATGATTGATGGCGTACGTTGTGCCGAAGTAGCTGGTTGCCAAATCGTAACGACCGTTCGCTATCAAAATTTCCATATTGGGATTTACAAACATGGAATATCGCAGTTCAGGTGTGACGTTCAAATATTTTCCGTCAGCATATTTCCATGGACGAACATCACCAATGAGGTAGAATCTGTCATCAATAGGGAAATTCAGTTCATTGCGCACATAATCGTTGAACGTTGCACTGATAGCTCCCGAAAGTTCTGTCGCACTTGGGTCTTCCGATGCATAGTCGCGGTCATTTTTCGGGTCGGGCATTGTAAGTCGTCCATCGTAGCGTCCGATAAGAAGATTCTGCTTGTCTAACAATAACTTCCGGAATTTCCAGCTTGGGATGCGCAAATTGTTGTCAAGAATAATATCAGCGTTGATACCGATGAGCGATTCCATTTTTTTTGCCATTGCGTATTTCTCGTTGATGCTGAGTAAATCGCCTTTAAGCAAAGCAATGGCATATTCATTCATTGCAAATTCTTCCACATCTTCCACGAATTCATCGGCAGTTTTTTCTGGAGTGATTACTTCGTGGTAGATTGCCAATTCCGCATATACAGGCAGATTGCAGATGTAGGGTAGAAGCGAGTTCGTTTCGTATTCACGTAACGTTTCGAAATCCAAAGCACAAGACAGAAGTGTGATGCCGTTGAAGTACATATTGTACGTGTCGGTCATATAGTCGGCGATACCGCAGGCGCGGGTGGTTCCATAGCTTTCGCCAGCGAGGAATTTCGGAGAGCCCCATCGTTTGTTTTGGCTTGTCCATTGGTTGATAAAATCGCCTGTCATTTTTATATCATTCTCATATCCATAGAATTGTTCGGGTTTTACGTCGCCAATTGGTTTACTGAACCCGCAACCAACCGGGTCAATGAACACCAAATCTGTAATGTCAAGCCAGCAGTTGTCGTTGTTAACCAAATTGAGCGTTTTGGGCGGCATTTCAACTTTACCATATTCTGTTGTGACAACCTTTTTAGGACCAATTGCGCCCATGTGCAACCATGCTGAAGCAGAACCAGGGCCACCGTTGAATACGAATGTGATAGGACGGGTGCGGACATCGGAAACATCGCTTTTGGTATAGGCAACATAAAAAATGTTGGCAATTGGTTTCTGTGTTTTATCTTTTAATGGAAGAAAACCTGTTGTGGCTTCGTAGTTCACGGTTTTATTGTTGATAGACACGTGACCAGTTGTTTTAACAGTTTTGCAGGTATCTTGTGCGTGGCAAAAAATGAAAAGACCAACGAATAGACTTGTTACAAATAATTTTTTCATACTTATTTTTTTTCAAGCCCAAAGATAGTAATTAAAGTAATTACCAAATCATTTTTTGTTGAAATGTTTTCTGGTCTGTTTGTATAATGATACTATACATTCCGTGTGGAAGCATTGCTAATGAAATTATATTGGCGGAGGATTTCAAGATAAGTAATCCGTGAATGTTGTAAATTTCAGTGGAATGGGGAATTATATTATTGAATTTCAGTGTTTTGCTTTGCCTATCCAAATAAAAAATATTTGATGTTTTTGGTGCGGCGCAGATGATAGGGGAATACGTTATTTCCCCATCAATAGAAATTTGTTTAAGTCGGTAATATGTTGTGTATGATTGATGCTGCGCAATGTCGGTGTAGCTGTATAAATTTGAGGAATTAGCTTGGATTATTGCTATTTGATAAAATTCTATTCCGTTGTTCGATTTTTCTATTGTATAAGGAACCGTGTTTTGTGGTTGCTTCCAACGGAGAGTAGTATGGTTTTCGTATGATTGTAATGTAAAATATTCTAATTCAATCGGTAGGATAATTGTGGTGTTCCCAACAGTAAAATAGCCATCAGGTGCAATTTTTCCAGTCGCTTTTTGTGAAGATTTTGTTGCAGGTGGTTCCACCGCTATCCATCTTTTATTTTCTGAATGATAGACGGAACAGAATTCATTGTCAAATAGTTCCAATTCGTTGTTTTCATTCCATTCTAAGTTGAGAATTGCGTTTGTGATATCAGAGGATATGTGCCACGTAGTGTTTACAAATTCGTAATGGACCGTGTCGCTTGATGAATCGCCGTGGTGGGTTACGAAATTGAAAAGGCTGTCGATGGTAAGTGTGGCGTGGGACTCGTCTAAATTTTCAAGGGAAATACCTGCGTAGTGCCAATCAGTAGTGAATAATGGTATGAATATCTGTTCATGTGTTCCAAAATCATCAAAATGAATTTTCCCATTTGAAATTATAATTCCTTTGTCGTATTTGAATTTTGTAAGTGTAATGCTGTTTTCGTTTGTATGAGGAAAACAAAGTTCAAATGAGTCACAATCTATATACGCTTTATCGTTTAGTATGAGTTGATTTGTAATTAATAGATTTTCAGATAAATATAGTATTGATTTTTGTCTTTTGGAAACAATAAGGTTAAAACATTCATTTGTGGTGATGTATTGTGTGCCACCACGGCAATATTCAACGGTATTTCCAACAGCATTAGCAATAATATGAGGTGACGAATTGGTTGTTTGTGCTTGAATTTTTAAATAAGCAAGTTCATTTTGTATAAGAGTTCCATTTCCAGAAAACGTTTCCATAATTGCAATCGAATCAGTATTGGTATAAATGCTTGTATCTGTTTCTAAATCAAGTCGTTTGAATGATAATTTGCCAATAATATTTTTCTGGTTGCCAAATAATTCTACATTTAAACGCTCGCAGACTGTTTCATTGTTGTTTATCAAGTTTCCGTGTATTTGAATGTTCTCATTTGCTGTGTTTTCTATCGTTCCATTTATGATAAGATTGTAGAAAATAGTTTTTACCCCTAATTTCCCAGAGAACTCAAGCGTATCGTGTATAATTAAGTCATTTGTCTCTAAATAGCCAGATTCCATATTTGTATGTCCGTTGATGATGGTGTTTTGTGCCGAAAACGATACAATATGGCTTTGGATTGTATCGTAGGAAGTTGTGGTGGCGTTGTTGAATGTGAGGTTCTCCTGCACAATCAATTTATTTGGTTTGCCCGAACAAACAGAGCCTCCGTTGACCACACACTGTTTTGCAGAGATTACACCTTCGTTGATTAGCGTGCCGTAAACAATTAGACTGTCGCTGACGGTAAGTGACGATGTGACGTGCAAAACGGAATTTTCTCCGATGTAGAGATTTGACGTTATTGTAGGTGATACAATTTTGCAACTATCGGAAATGTGTAGGTCGGTTTGACAAAATGAGTCAAAACAAATTAAACCAATTATAATTGTAAATAATACCTGTTTCATTGTGTCGGCTTAAATAACCAGCACAAAAATATGGTATTTTACAAGGAGAGAAAAGTGTGGCAAGAGGCGCATTGTCCATTTAACGCCTCTTGTCGGTTATTATTTATTGATGTTAATCAAATTCAAGATATTTTCCACTGATTTTCCTGAACGCAATCCATCGCTTGGCGTGTTCAAGCAATAATCAAGCAGTCGGTCGATGGTGCTTACGGCAACGTGCATTCGAGTGTCGGATGATGCGTAATAAATGAACACAGTGCCGTCCTCATCGGCAATCCAGCCGTTCGAGAACACAACATTTGACACGTCGCCGATGCGTTCGTCGTTTTGTGGAGCAAGGAAATAGCCGCCTGGTTGCGCAATGATAGTATCTGGTTTTTTCAAATCGGTGAGAAACATATATAATACGTAGCGAAGTCCCGCCGCTGTGTTGCGAACGCCATGAGCTAGGTTCAGCCAGCCTTTTGCCGTTCTGATTGGAGCGGGTCCCATACCATTTTTCAGTTCGTAGATGGTGTGGTATTCTTTGTTGCTGAAAATATGTTCGTTTTCAATCACAGGATTTTTCATGTCAGAAATGTAGCCAAATCCAATGCCTCCGCCTGAACCTACTTCAATGAAACCATCTTGTGGACGGGTGTAGAGAGCGTATTTTCCGTTAACAAAATGAGGAAACATCACCACGTTGCGTTGTTGACCGCTGTTGGATATCAAGTCGGGCAGACGTTCCCATTTTTTTAAATCTTTGGTACGTACTACGCCAGCGTTTGCCACGGCGGAACTTGTATCGCCTGCAGGAGCATCGGGGTCTTTTCGTTCGGTACAGAAAATACCGTAGATGTAACCGTCATCGTGCTTTGTCAGACGCATATCATATACGTTGATGTCGGGATTCTCAGTTTCAGGAAGCAGGATAGGGGTGTCCCAGAAACGGAAATTGTCAATGCCATTGGGACTTTCAGCTATTGCGAAAAACGACTTTCTGTCCCAGCCTTCCACGCGGGCACATAATATGTATTTCCCGTTGAATTTCATTGCTCCTGCGTTGAACACCGCATTGATGCCGATTCGTTGCAGTAAGAGAGGATTCCGTTTCAAATTAAGGTCGAAACGCCAGTTGAGTGGAATATGTTTATCGGTAAGAACAGGATTCTCGAACCGTTGGTAAATACCGTTGTAGTCCTGTACGGGCGTGTTTCGTTTCGATACTAATGATTCGTATTCGTTTTGAAGTTCCGTTAACTTTGCTTCGGAATTTGGAAAAATATTGTTCATCGTATTATTATTTAAACCGTTTCAATTCGTGAGCGGTGAATGTCCATTGTGGAGTGTAAATGTTTAAATCAGAAGAATTTACAATGTACCATGGTGAATTTGCATTGTCTTTCAAGTTTTTCACAATCTCAATTTCTTGAGCTGGTGTATAACTTTGGGCAAGTAAAAATGCTTTTTGTTTTGTTGTAGGATTTGAAACAACATCAACCACAATCATTGCGTGTCCAGGATTGCCTCCTTTAATGAACACGTCGCCTGGTTGAATGTTTGCAATTGGTACTGATTGCAGTTCCCGTGTGAGCGAGGCCGTTCCTGCATACATAAAAATTTTATCCAAATATTTACGGAAAGTTATGTATGAATAGTCTTTATTCGCTTTTTTCTCCCATTTGATTTTGCTTCCCAAAACCTTGAATCTGTTACCTTCAGCCCATTGTACATAGTTGATAGGTTCACCGCTGGTAAAGTTGAAATGGATTTCAGAATACCGTTTTTGTTTCCACAGATATTCAGCGCGGAGGCGAATCACCGCATCGGCACATTGTTGCAAATCGGTGTTGCCAATTTCCATATCTATCACTGCTTGTGCGCCTCCTTGGTCGGCTTTCACGCTGTTGTCGAACAAATGCACTTTGTAATCTTGCGGTTTCAAAGGAAGAGTGCGCAAGTAGTATGTGAATGATTTTTCGTCGCTTTTGTCGCGGACAAATCCGTTTGGCGGCAAAATTCGACTTTCGACTGATGTTCCTGTAGCGTTAATGGTTTTTTGTTCAGTGCTTGCAGAAAACAAAGTTATGAATGAAAAACCAAGAAGAATTGTAATAAATTTTTTCATACGTTTCAGAATTTCAATACAAATATAAAACAATAGCATATTGGTAGAGCCAATATGCATTGTTTTTTTACAAATAACGAGCCAAAATGTTTGTGAAAGCTGACGATTGAATTACATATTTCCGTCAACTTCGCGGTCTCTAAAGCCAAGCATGTAGAGGATTCCGTCCAATCCAATCGTACAAATCTTGTTTTCGGCACGTTCCTGAACTTTTGGTTTAGCGTGGAATGCGATGCCAAGTCCCGCAATGTTTATCATCGGAAGGTCGTTAGCGCCATCGCCAACGGCTATAACTTGCTCTAAGTGAATGTCTTCCTTGAATGCAATTTTACGAAGCAACTCAGCTTTCATCTGACCATCAACAATTTCACCCACGTAGTTCCCGGTAAGTTTGCCGTCAACAATTTCCAATTCGTTGGCAAACACGTAGTCAATGTTGAGTTTCGTCTGCAAATAGCGGCCGAAGAATGTGAATCCGCCCGAAAGTATGGCAACTTTGTAGCCAAACCGTTTCAGTGTGCGAATCAAACGGTCGGCGCCTTCGGTCATCGGAAGTTTGCGCGCAATGTCATCCAATACACTTTCGTCAATACCTTTGAGTAATTTTATGCGGCGGCGGAAACTTTCTTTGAAGTCGATTTCGCCACGCATTGCTGATTCTGTGATTTCAGCAACTTCTTTTTCCACACCTGCATATTTCGCCAATTCCACAATAACTTCGGTTTGAATAAGCGTGGAATCCATATCGAAGCAAATCAGTCGGCGGTTGCGACGGAATGCGTTGTCTTCTTGGAATGCGATGTCGAAACCTATTTTCTTGGAAATTTCCATAAAATCGGCTTTCATTTTCTTTTCGTCAACAGGCGTTCCTCGAACCGAAAGTTCCACGCATGCACGGTTGTTCGACTCAAGTTCCTGTTTGAACGAGACACGACCGCTCAAACGGGTTATGTTGTCGATGTTCAAACGCTGTTCGAACAATACTGATGTGATTTCCGACAAATAACGTGCTTCAATGTGGCGGCCGAATAACGTGAGTATATATCGTTTTTTACCCTGATTTTGCACCCATTCCTCGTAAGTGGTGTAGTCGATTGGGGTAAAACGGGCGTTGATGTCAAATTCATACGCTTTGAAAAGCAATTCTTTTAGCACAGGACCGCTGATTCCTGTTTTTGGAAGGCGGAATAATATACCAAGCGAGAGCGTGTCATGGATAACTGCCTGACCAATATCAAGGATGTCGGCTTTGTATTGTGCCAGTATTGACGTAAGAGCGGCGGTTACGCCTGATTTGTCTTTCCCAGAAATACTGAGTAAAATTACATCTTCGCTTGTGTCTTTCATGTCTAAATTTTTTTGCAAAAGAACATAATTTTATAGAAATAGCAAGGCGTGCCCTTGAATTTTTATTACGGATACGTTTTTTTATTGCAAAAAGAAGAAAATTCCCCCTCCGTCGTATAAATTTCCGTCGTGGAGTTCCACAATTTCTAAGGAATGACTTAGAATGAAAGATCTGATTGTATCGCCTTCGGAATGGCTTGAAAGCGAGCCGTTTATGTAGATAGTGTCGTCGAATTTTCCCATACAACCGCCAATGAAACCATATTTGTAGGGTGGAAGCTGAATACCTTCGGGAGTGACGAACAGACATTCTAATTTATATTGTGTCAGCGTGTTGAGGATGCCTTTGTCGGAAGTTATGAAAGCATTCTGGGCAATCTCAATCAAGTTGCAACGTGTATATGCTTGTGGTACAGAGATATAGGTTTTGTTTAGATTGAGTTCGATTATTTTCGGGTCGGTAAATCCTTGTTTGTGAATAATGTATGTTTCGGTGACAACGCAATTGTATGGTGTGGATTGTCGTAAGTCGCTTCCCACTGGCGTTTTGCCGAATTGAAACTGCGGAAGTTGTTTCAGGATGTTTTCTGGCGTATTTGGGGCTATGACGGTCGTGTCGCCTTGCGAAATGAACACGTCGGGGTGACCTGCGACGGCTTCGTAGGTGCTGTTTTCCGATAGAAACGGAACCACCGTGAATCGCTTTGAAAGCGTTTCGATTGCTTGCCGCGGACTGCGTGCGTCAATTATGGCAATAGGTGTACTCATAGTTTTGTAATGCGGAATCTGTTTTGAATATCACATTCTTATATGTTTTGAGCAATTCGTTACGGTTATGCGAATTGTACCCAACGGCGTTATGTAGTTCATTTTCAGGAATAAAGATGATGATATTTTGATTTGTGCAATTTTCTCGCATTATTGGCTTGAATTGCTCGTACCAAATATTTGAAAGCACTAATTCTTTGAAAGACTGGTGGAATGGTCCTGCCAAAAGATATTTATTCGACGTGAAATCTTTGTTCGGATGCAAGCCGACTTTGAGCACAGTGACGTTGTTTTCGACGAATAGCGTGTAGATTCTGCTTGTCCATTCCACGGCTTGTTCAAGCGAAAGCGGGGTGTATTTGCCTTGTTCGTATAGTTTTGCCAATGGCGTGTCGGCAACGACCAAGGTGGGGTAGATTCGGGTTGTTTTTGCTCCGAATGCAATAATGTCGCTGGCGGTTTGTAGGGTAGTTTCAAGCGTGTCGCCAGGGAGTCCGAGCATCATTTGCAGTCCGAGTTGGAAGCCGTAGGCGTTGATTTTATCTGCGGCGTTCTGTATTGCGTTTCGGTCGTGTCCTCGTCCCGATTTTCTCAAAACCTCGTTGTTGGTTGACTGTGCACCAAGTTCTATGTCGGTTACGCGATAGCGTTTGAGCATACGGAGAATGTTGTCGTCAATGTAATCGGGACGGGTGGAAATTCTGATTCCCGAAACGCTCCCGTTTTCTATAAATGGTTGTGCCACTTGTAGATACGATTCCTGTATTTCTAAAGGCAGGCAGGTGAAACTTCCTCCGAAAAACGCGATTTGAATGTCGTAGTTTCGAGGGATTGTCGCCAGATTCCGTTCAATAATCGTGCGTGCCTCGTGTGGCGAAGGCACGTCGTTCTGCGAACTGATATGGTTCTGGTTGCAGAAAATACACTGGTGCGGACAGGCTAAGTGTGGCAGAAAAATTGGTATGTTGGAATGGAGGACGCGTTTCATTTCTACGTAAAATTTAATTTTTGCAGTTCGATACAACTAAGTACTCGCAACGGATTTTGTGAATAGATATATAGCAGTAAAATTTTATAATCAATTAATTTTGTCCTCTCCACATTTTTGTCCGCAATTGTATGTTGCGTTGCAGACATTCTTTATAAAGCCACGGCTCGCAACTGTGTACGTCGCCTACGTTTATGAAGTTCATTACGGGCTTATATTCGGCGCCTTCGTAATTTGTGAGCACCAAGACGTTGTATTCGGGATTCATCGTAACGGTTATGCTATCGTGGAGTAGGGCTGGAGTTGCGTCGGTACGCCAGTTTACGGGGTTTATGCACATTATGCATTGGTCGCTGAGAATAGGTTGCACGTATTTCACGTCTTTCACCGAATTGTAGCAGATGGTTACGCCAACGTCGGCGGAGTCATGGGCGGCACGTATGTGTCTGCTCTGTGCAGTGTCTTGCGGAGTGACCTTGTAACCAAGCACGTATGCGGCTGCAAGGTGGTTGTATGTTTCGTCGTCCATATATTTCAGCAGTTCCACGACTGCCATTCCCCCTTGACTAAAACCGGCAAGAATCAACGGGCGTGAATTGTCGCGACGAGATAGAAAGTGGTCGAACGCCTGTTTCACGTCACTCATGGCAAGTTGTGCACGGCGGTGTATGGTGTCTTCGTTGCGTGTTGCCCACGAATCCAACGTAATGTGGCGATAGTATGGAGCGTAGAAATTGTTTCCTTGCGCCATGTATTCGGCAATTCGGCTGATTTCTTTAGCCATATCGTTGCGGTGCTCTTCGTTTTGCACGTCGGCGTAGTGACAGGTTTGTCCGTCGGCAGTAAGCCAGTCCAATTCCCATGTGGAAACAATGTAGAACACATCGGCGCCAGTTCCGGTGGTGTCGTTTTCGGTAACGAACCACATGGTGGAATCGGCGTAATCGGGAGCGGTAGGAATCACTTCGACAGATTGTGTTTCGGCAGTCTTGCCTTTTTTCAAAACAGTAAACAAGGCGTAGCCGATAGAACAAAGAATAAAAAAGATGGAAATGATACCGAGTATTTTTTTTGTTTTCATTGTCGTTGATTTTGTTGACAAAGTTAGTGGTTTTCGTGTCATAATGTGAGAGAAAAGGTTACTTTTGCAAAAAATTTCGAGGAATATGAATTTCGAGAAAAAATTTGAACAGTTACTGAAATTGATTGGCAATACGCCGCTCATAAAAATAAACTATCAGTTTAAAGGCGAAAAAAAATACGCCTACATTAAGGCTGAATGGTACAATCTTTCGGGCTCTATAAAAGACCGTGTTGCATATTATATTTTGAAAAATGCGTACGAAACTGGGCAGATTGACGAGCATACGCCGATTTGCGAGGTTACCAGCGGAAATATGGGTATTTCGTTCGCCGCAGTGTCAAGGTATTTGGGAAATCCGTGTACGATTTGTATTCCGAAATTTATGTCGAAGGAGCGATTCAAATTGTTGCATTTGTATGGCGCCCACCTCGAATTGACCGAAAATTTTGAGGCGGCGTTCGAAAAAGCTGCCGAATACGAAAAACAAGGCTATTTCCTTACTCATCAGTTTGAAAATGAGTATAATATGATTGCCCATTACGAAATGACCGCTCCCGAAATTGAGGCAAAAATCAATGAATTTCCTTGCTTCATTGCCGGTGTGGGAACGGCGGGGACATTGCACGGCTGTGGAAAATATTTCAAAGACAAGCATAATGCAAAAATGTTTGCTCTCGAGCCGTTGCAGTCGTCAATTCTTACATTGGGAAAATCGCTCGGTCCGCACAAAATTCAGGGTTTGTCCGACGAAATTATTCCTGGGTTGTATCCCGAAAATTTAGTTGACGGCATTATCCGTGTTGACGACAATGACGCGATTGGCATGGCGCAGCGATTGTGCAAGGAATTGTCGCTTGGCGTTGGCATTTCTGGAGGTGCAAATTTCCTTGGCTGTGTGCTTTCAGGCTACAATGGAGCTATTTCGGTGTTTGCCGACGACAATAAAAAATATCTTTCTACCGCTTTGGCAGACGAATCAATTCATTCTCAATTAGTTGACGAGATTGAATTGCTTGGTTTCGAAGTGATTTAGAATAGAATACATCCAATTACGCCCGAAATGCAGATAACCCACATCGGGTTGACTTTGAAGAAGAATAGAGCAACAAACGATGCAACAAAAATCAAAGTGGAAAAGTTGTGTTCTCCAACCCCAAAATCGCAAAATGTTTCTTGGTTGACGAGTAGGAGCGCGGCGGCGAGAATCAGGCCTGCGAGCACGGGTTTCAATCCAGAAAATATTGACTTAATATAATGATTATCTTGTCGTTTCATTAAAAAACGAATCACCAAAAACATAAGTAAAACCGATGGTAGGCATAAAGAAAGTGTTGCCACCAACGCGCCCCAAAATCCCGCAACGGTGTATCCCACGTAAGTGGAGGTGTTTATTGAAATTGGTCCCGGCGTCATTTGCGAAATGGCAATGATGTCGGAAAATTCCTGTGGCGTGAGCCAAGCAAAATGTTCAACACACTCAAATTGAATCATCGACAGCATAGCATATCCGCCGCCGAATCCGAGCAAACCAATCTTGAAGAACACATATAGTAATTGTATGATACTCATTGTTTTTTCAATTTGTTGTATGAATACATTTCTATTAAAATTGCAGCCGTGCATACAATCACAATGATGAGTATGGGCGACACTTTGAACCACCAGATTGCGATTGCTGTCAGAAATGGAATCCAAATTGTTTTCCAAGAAACCGTGTTACGCATAATCAACCGAATCGAGGGAACTAAAATCATTGCCACCACGCACGGGCGGATTCCTTTGAAAATACGTTCAACAATTTCGTTATCCTTAAAATTTGTGAAGAATATCGTGATGAGCAGAATGATGACGAACGAGGGCAGTGCCGCGCCAATGGCGGAAATAATTGCTCCACGTTTTCCCCGTAGTTTATTGCCAACGTACAATGCTGTGTTTATGGCAAATACGCCGGGTAATGTTTGTATAAGCGCGATTAAATCCCAAAATTCGTTTTTTTCAATATAGTGCCGTTTGGTGACAATGTTCGCTTCCACCATTGCGAGCATTGCGTAGCCGCCGCCCAAGGTAAATGCGCCAATTTGCAGGAAAATCAGGAATAAATCACGTAATCGTACCATAGCGGTGCAAAAGTAGTAAAAAAACAACTCATTGGGAAATAATACTATCTTTGTAGATGATTAGAACAATTTTTGTTTGTGTGGTTGTTTTATGTTTATGCTTGCTGGAAAATATATAAAATGGTTGAAATTGGTAGGTGCTGTAATGGGCACGGTAGTATATATAGCTGTGGCGGCGTATATTGTCAAACCAAAAACAAAGAACGATATGCCTACCCCATACCGCTTTCCCGTTTCGTATGCACCTGATTATATGAACATTCCGACAGACAACCCAATGACGGAAGAAGGCGTGGAGTTGGGACGATATTTGTTTTACGATGGACGTCTTGCTGGGCGAACCGAGGTAGATAGCCTTATGTCGTGTGCTACGTGCCACAAACAGTCGCATTCATTCGAGTGTGGTATTGAGCATCCTAAGTTCAAAGGAGGAAAAACGTTTGGCTTGACGGGTATTCCCACGCCACATTATATGATGCCGCTGATAAATCTTGTGTGGATAAACGAAGGCTATATGTGGAATGGTTTTATAAACAATAATAACACGCAACTTGGTGGAAAATACGGCGTTCCCGAAGTGGAAGACTTTCATTGCCGCAATATAGAATCGTTTGTGTGGATGATGATTGTGTCGCCGCACGAAGGAAATGGTTCCATTGAAAAGTCGCTTGCCTTGATACGACAGGATTCGTTGTATCCGCCGTTGTTCAAAAAAGCATTCGGAACGGAAGATGTCACTATTGACAGAGTTGGGAAAGCAGTGGCGCAGTTTGTCCGCTCGTTGGTGTCGTTCAATTCCAAGTTTGACCAATTTATGCGTGGCGAATGTCAACTGACAGAATCGGAGCGGCAGGGTTTTTTCTTGTTCACTTCGGAAAGTGGCGATTGTTTTCATTGTCATGGTTCGCCTGCGTTGCCGCTATGGACAACAAATTTGTTTATGAATAACGCAAAGGATAGTGTGTTCGAGGATAAAAACGACTATTCGGCAGTGACGAAAAATTCCACGGATAAAGGTAAATATAGAGTTCCGACCTTGCGTAACGTGGAGTTTACTGCTCCTTATATGCACGATGGAAGATTTACAACATTGGATGAGGTTTTGGAGTTCTACAATTCGGATTTGAAACGTTCTCCGTACGTCGATCCGCTTATGATAGGGGTCAATCACGGAGGAATGCATTTGTCGGAACAAGAATTGCAGGATTTAAAGGCGTTTCTACTCACATTGTCCGACACGAGTTTTTTAACGAATCCGACTTATGCGAACCCGTGTCCGAATAATCCGTATTTTATTACTGAAAATTAGTTGAGGTATATCCCTATAACGACAAAACCACGCCGAATGGCGTGGTTTCTAATGGAGTGACTCCGGAGGGGTTCGAACCCCCAATCTCCTGATCCGTAGTCAGGGGCATTAATCCAATTGTGCTACGGAGCCCTGTGAAAAATCACGGTGCAAATATACTCTTTTTTTTTACGTGCAAAGGATTTCGGCAAAAATTTTACGGTAAAAGTTTAGATAGCCGTTTTTATTTTAGTAGGCATTTTGGTTGTTTTAGCTTAATTTTCAATCAGTTTTGGAAACTTTTTGTTAAAATTTGTTGTCTATATTATTTGAAAATTATTATTTTGCTCACAGAGAAATGGGGGATGTTTGGGATGAATGCCCTCAAGATTTATTAAAATTACGAATATGAGAAAGTTATTGTCATATTTGTTGCTGTTTGTAATGATTACTCTTGCGGCATATCCGCAGAGTGAAAGTGCACTTTTACTCAATCCACATGGAGACGGAACTACACATTGGAAACCGAATTCCTCATATGATTGTGGATATCTAAAAGCACGACTTTCGTATCTTGCAGGTACGACATCGGCCAATATGGTTTCGTTCAAACGTGTGTCAGCAGCCGAAGGAAGAAGTTGCGTTGCAGACAATAGTAAGTATTATAGAAAAACATGTCTTTCTACATCGTATGATGTTAACTGGGTAGATTTTCCCAATGCGGCAAAGAGGAATGAGGTTTTAGCCAATGGAAGTAATGTTGACCCAGCAAACCCCACGATAGTATATGCTTACAGTGTTCCACATGTTGGTACGGTAAAAAGATATGATGGAATAGATTATACCGTTCCTTGTTACGATGTATATTGGTATTCCGATGCCGAGCATCCAAAACTGGAGGGTGATTGTTTTAATTTGTTTCAGAATGGAAACAAAATCAATGGTGTAGCAGTAGGTTCAATGTTGGAAGATGTGAGTGGAATTGACGATTGGGATTTCTCTGGGGTAACTTCAATGAAACAGATGTTTGCGAATTGCCAAAAACTTACGGAATTAGGTTTTACGAACACAAAAGATTTCCGTAATGTGACAAATATTCAATCTATGTTCAATCAATGTTATAGTCTTGATATAGAAAAATTTCAAAATTGTACCCGTAATACATGGTTGTTAAACGATAATATATCTGCTATAACGAGTAGAAACCTTTTTTTTAATAAAGTCACAAAATTCAAAAATGTTGATTTTCAAATCCGGAATAAGATAATTGTGAATGGGGAGGAAGTTCATAAAACCCTCCATGTGTCTAATGATAACACTTATTCAGTTACGGATGTCGATAACCCATCATCGGAAGTTGTTACTGATATGCAATTCAATATGGAACTTGCAACGCAGATTGGGCGATTTACAAAAATTAAATGGGATATGTTGTATGAAGAAAATGTCAGTTCATATGATATAGAATATAGAAAAGAAGGAGATGAAACGTTCGTTAAAATGACAACCGTTGATGCCGAGGTGAATCAATCGGAAGTTTCGTATTATGATTATATTTGGAACGAAATCATAGTTAATGGAGTGTATGAATTTCGTGTGAAAGCTAATGGAGTGGACAACGCCGAACCGTTAATCTCCAATGTTTTTTCTCTTGATTATTCAGCATCTGGGGTTCAGTATCCTGCACATTATACAATTTTAAGGAAAGAACGTTCTAGTAGTACTTATGAACCGTATGATTTATGGACAGATGGAAATGGCGACATAAATTTGCTTCTGAGTCCAGATTATCCTGTTTATGATTATGTGGTTCCTAACGATGTTGTTATTGTGTGTGAAAATTTCACGGTTAAGGTAGCAGATGATACTCCCGATAGTTTCAAAGACCATTGCAGTTCCACTTTTACTAACGAAGGTGAGATTTATGCAAATAAAGATATAACTCTGTATAGTAATAGCATGTCAACGATTTCATATTCGTGTGATGGTGTATATGTAGCTGACAATATGACATTATACGGATATAAACAACCGTTTCAAGGGATTTTCCAAGTGAATGAAAAATTCCTGGTGAAAAGCAATGGACAGGGGCAAGATTTGACAATTGAACCATGTGCAAGAATTATGGCATACGAAGGGAATTTTGAACATTCGGGTGGTCAAATGGTGTTGCACGTTGATGGTGATTTGATTGTAGAGGTGCTTGTTGAAGGAAATGTAGTGAAAGTCGAAAATGGTGGAATGCTTATTATTGGTCAAACTGACCTCGACCCTTCGTTGAGAATTATTGGTTTGTCAGGTTCTCTTATCCGATTGTGTAAAAATCCTACATTGAATGGAAAAGATTTTATGGGTTATTCTAATGGAACAATATACTACAATTGTAATCCTGATGATTACGGATGGATTCCAGCGAACAATCCAATTGGTGAACGTGATGTGAATGATATTACAGACCCAGCATATAGCAGTTGTAGTTCGTTGTTTGGCGGTGTGGAACTGAATCCAAAGGTTTTGGCGGTGTATCATTCATACAGTGCGTGTTTGGATCCGACATACGACCCAGTTGTTCTTGGTATGGAAGACGACCCGTTCTTGCCAAAAGAAAAGGAAATAGAAAAATTGTATGAAACAAATCCTTGCTCTAAGGATTTTGAAGGAGAAAAGATTTTTGTCCGTGAATTGGGTGGCGGTACCTGGCTTCGTGTGATAAACGGTGAACTGATTTACTGCGAAAACGATAATCCCCAAAGATAGATTTAGGGGTGTTTGATTTGAGGCTGTCGCATTGCGATGGCTTTTTTATGCCCATACAGAAACAAAAACCCCGATAAACCATAGTCTATCGGGGCCATTCAAATATATTATGGAAACAAAATTACTTCTTTGAATTCAAGTAATTCATAATTCCTGCAGCGGCACGACGACCGTCACCCATTGCAAGGATAACCGTTGCACCACCACGAACAATGTCACCACCTGCAAAAATGTCGGAAATGTTGCTTTGTTGTTCTTCATTCACCACGATTGTGTGTTTTGGCGACATTTCCAAACCCGATACGCTGTTAGGAATCAATGGGTTAGGAGATACGCCCACGCTCACTACAACCAAGTCAACGTCGATTTCGTATTCTGAACCAGCTACTGGCACAGGACTTCTACGTCCCGATGCATCTGGTTCGCCAAGTTCCATTTTTTGAACTTTCACTTTGTTTACGTGACCTTTGTCATCGGCGAAATATTCAACAGGATTGTTCAAGCAAAGGAATTCAACGCCTTCCTGTTGTGCGTGGTGAATTTCTTCCTTACGGGCAGGCATTTCGTCAAGCGAACGACGATAGATAATCATAGCACGTTCAGCACCAAGACGTTTTGCCGTTCTCACAGAGTCCATAGCCGTGTTACCGCCACCGATAACGGCTACGTTTTTCCCGAAGAATGTCGGAGTATCGAATTCTGGTTTGGCAGCACCCATCAAGTTAACACGAGTTAAGTATTCGTTTGATGAAAGGATACCAGTGTAATTTTCACCAGGAATGCCCATAAATCTTGGAAGACCTGCACCGCTACTTACGAAGAATGCATTGTAGCCCTCGGCACGCAAGTCATCGATTGTGGCAGTGTTTCCTACAACGAAATCTTTTACGAATTTCACGCCGATTTTTTCCAAGTTGTTGATTTCCACGTCAACAATGCTGTTTGGCAAACGGAATTCTGGAATACCATATTTCAACACACCGCCAATTTCGTGCAATGCTTCGAATACTGTTACGTCGCAGCCAGCTTTTGCCAAATCGCCTGCACAAGCAAGTCCCGCAGGTCCTGAACCGATAACGGCAACTTTGAAACCATTTTTCGGTGCAACTTCAGGCAACGACATTTGACCAGATTCACGTTCGTAATCGGCAACAAAACGTTCCAAGTTACCAATTGCAACGGCTGGTTTCTTCATCTTCAAATACGTACATTGCGCCTCGCATTGTTTTTCCTGTGGACAAACACGACCGCACACGGCTGGCAATGCACTTGTTTGTTTGATTACTTTTGCGGCACCAAGGAAGTCACCTTTTTCTATATGTTTGATGAAGCCCGGAATGTAGATTCCAACAGGGCAACCATCCATACAAGTAGGGTTAGGGCAGTCCAAACAACGATGTGATTCTTGGATTGCTTGTTCCTTAGTGATACCGATGTTTACTTCTTTGTAATTTTTGCTACGTTCAATAGGATCTTGCTCAGGCATAGAAATTCTTTCAATATTGCCACGATCCTTTGCAGATATTTGTTTCCGCAATTCCTCACGCCATGCTTGGGCGCGTTGTTCTTTTATAAATTCAAGATCTTTCATATTGCAAGTCTATTTTGTAGTCTGTAAATATTTGTCAAATGCTTCTTTTTCTTCGGCTTTGTATGCACCCATACGCATCATCATTTCGCCCCAGTCAACTTTGTGTGCGTCGAATTCTGGACCGTCAACGCAGACGAACTTAGTCTTTCCGTCAATGCTTACACGGCACGCACCACACATACCAGTTCCGTCAACCATAATGGTGTTCAAGCTGGCGTAGGTTGGAATTTCATATTTTTTCGTCGTCATTGAAGCGAATTTCATCATGATTGCAGGACCGATAACCATACAGAAATCAATCTTTTCCTTTGCTATGGCCTCTTCCATACCGACGGTCACAACGCCTTGTTTTCCGTAGGAACCATCGTCAGTCATAATAATAACCTCGTCGGAACTTTTACGGATTTCGTCTTCCAAAATGATTAATTCTTTGTTACGTGCCGCCAACACGGAAATAACCTTGTTTCCTGCTGCCTTCATGGCTTGAACGATAGGCAATAGGGGAGCGACACCCACGCCACCGCCGCAACAAAGCACGGTGCCGAATTTCTCGATGTGAGTTGCTTTTCCAAGCGGACCAACCACGTCGTGCAAGTAGTCACCTGCGTTGAGCGATGCGATTTTACTACTTGAAACGCCAACTTTTTGAAGAATCAGCGTGATTGTGCCTTTTTCAACGTCGGCACTCGAAATTGTGAGAGGAATACGTTCACCTTTTTCGTCAACTCTAACGATGACAAAGTGACCAGCTTTTCTCTTCTTCGCGATTTGTGGTGCCTCAACGATAAGCTGCGCCACATTCTCGGAAAGCATTTTCTTGTCTATAATCTTGTTCATTCCTATAACTTTTAAGTCTGGCAAAATTACAATTATTCATTGTAAATCAAAATGTGAAGAATGAAAATTCAAGATTGAAAGTGTAAAATGCGGGAAACACGTAATTGTATAAAAATAATTATGGGGTTAGGGATTTCTATTAGTATGGTCAGTAGGGTTTTTCTTTTGGTGATTGTCTTTTTAATATGTGAAATTTTTACCCAAAAGACACTTGTTGTGTTTGGATTATTGTTACATTTACCATAATTAAATTGAAATAATTTGGCGTATGAAAAAATATATATATTCGTTGTTCTTGTTGGTCTTTGTCGTTGGTTTTCAGGGATTTTCTCAAAACACCATTACATTTCCAATCAATAACAATCCTCTACCTACTGAAACACTACGGATTTTGATGATTGGAAACAGTTTTACCGACGACGTAACCGAATACATTGGTGAGATTGTGCAAAATTCTGGGATAGATCTGGAAACGTGCTGTGTATATAGAGTGACACAGGGTGGTTCTCAACTACAAACATGGAGTGATATGTATATCAATAATACCCATGTCGCACTGGAAAAGAAAGCTGGACTTCTTTCAATGAACATCACAGAAGGGACAATGAGTGAAATTCTTCATCAAAATTGGGATGTGATTTCTTTACAACAACTCTCAAATTATTCCAATGACATTTCAACGTTTTCACCATACTTGGAAGATTTGATTTCGTATATAAAAACAGATTGCACGAATGAAAAGGTTGCCCTTTGCTGGCACCTCACGTGGTCGTATTGGGAGGGGCATACGGCAGCGGGACCAAAAGAATATGTTGGTTGGGAAAGTATCGTTTCTACCGTCAAAGATATGAATCGAACATACGGCATCGATATCATTATACCATCAGGAACTGCGATACAAAACGCACGAGCTACAGAACTCAATACGGAAAAATCTCTCACTCGCGACGGTTATCATATGGATTATGGGATAGGACGATATATCATTGCCTGCACATTATATGAAAGTCTCTTCCAACCTGTTTATGGAACATCCATATCCACTATTTCATGGTATCCAACAAGCATAAGCGAAACAATGGGCATGTTGGCACGTAATTGTGCAACAAATGCTGTGCTGCACTGGGATGAAGCTGAAATCCATAACCACGATTATGCGTTGGATTCTTGGATTTGGGCAGATGACAAAGAATCTGCAAGTGTGAAGTTTATTTGTCAAAACGATGCGAACCATGTTGAAACCGTTGATGCTGTTGTTACTACAGACACAACGCACGCAACCTGTACAACGGACGGCAAAATCGTCTATACAGCGAAAGCTGAATTTGAAGGAAATGAATATGCTGACACAAAGGAAGTTACGCTTGAAAAACTTGGTCACGATTACGCATTGGATTCGTGGTCGTGGGCTGAAGATAAGGAATCCGCAAGTGTGAAATTTGTCTGCGAAAACGATGTAAACCACGTTGAAACCGTTGAATCCGTAGTTACCACCGACACGACGCACGCAACCTGTACAACGGACGGCAAAATCGTCTATACAGCGAATGCTGAGTTTGAAGGAAATAAATACACAGATACAAAAGAAGTTACGCTTCCAGCAATCAATCACAAATATGCTTTGAACGAATGGTCGTGGGCTGAAGACAAGGAATCCGCAAGTGTGAAATTTGTCTGCGAAAACGATGCGAACCATGTTGAAACCGTTGAAGCCGTTGTCACCACCGACACGACGCACGCAACCTGTACAACGGAAGGCAAAATTGTCTATACTGCAAATGCTGAATTTGAAGGACAAACATACACTGATACAAAAGAAGTTACACTTCCTGCAATCAATCACAAATACGCATTGGATTCGTGGTTGTGGGCTGAAGACAAGGAATCGGCACGTGTGAAATTCATCTGCGAAAACGATGCAAACCACATTGAAACCGTTGAATCCGTAGTTACCACCGACACGACGCACGCAACCTGTACGACGGACGGCAAAATTGTCTATACTGCAAATGCTGGGTTTGAAGGACAGCAATACACAGATACAAAAGAAGTTACACTTCCTGCAATCAATCACAAATATGCCTTGAATGAATGGCAGTGGGCTGAAAATAAGGAATCGGCAAGTGTGAAGTTCATTTGCGAAAACGATGCAAACCACATTGAAACCGTTGATGCCATTGTCACCACAGACACTACGCACGCAACCTGTACGACAGACGGGAAAATCGTCTATACTGCAAATGCTGAATTTGAAGGACAGCAATATACAGATACAA
>Ga0247609_10000148_pt1 | contig 99682 bp, 94 predicted proteins | sample 172DNAGHGlowgp2_FD_193487 | JGI IMG/M metagenome (GOLD analysis project Ga0247609, IMG submission 193487) | Sheep rumen microbial communities from Palmerston North, Manawatu-Wanganui, New Zealand - 1728 DNA GHGlow gp2 | ecosystem: Host-associated > Mammals > Digestive system > Stomach > Rumen ...
AACAAAATAAATTAAAATAAAAAAGAAAAAGTTGTAAAGGAAAAAAATAAAAAAGAAAGAAAAAGTTTTAAAGATTTATTTAAGAAAAAAGAAAAAACATTAAAAGAGGAAATAGTTGAAAGTATAGAAGATGCTAAAGATGAAATAAGTGAAGTAACAGAAATAGTTACTGAAAAAAAAGTTTTTGAAACTAAAGAAGAAAGAAATAGAAGAATATTTTTAAAAACTATTCAAGTAATAGGAACTACTATTTTAATATTTATATTACTTTGGGCAACAGTTCTTTTTATAGCAAGTTTATTTGCATATTTAGATGGAGTTAAATTTTATGGACTTATTATTACTTTAGGTGGATTTGATTTGTTAATTTTATCAATCATTGTTTTAATTAATAAATCATTATTTAATAGAAAAATAAGTAGAAAATGGTCGTTTATATTCATAATATTATTTATACTTATTATAGCTTTTGGAGTAACTTTGGGCGTTAGACAAATTTATAAATTAAATATAACAGCTGATGTAAGTGAAAAATATAATATGGTTAAAAAGAATAGTTCTTATAATTTACCAAGTGATATTGATAAAAAATTATATATATCATTTAACACTAATTATAATACAAATTATATTATTGATTATGATAATACAATTAATGATAAAGTTAATGTTGAAGTGAAATATTATGAATGTTATTATGATTATTATACTAAAAAAGATAGTAATAATTTATATATTTCTTTAAGACCTGATAAAAGGGATAGATTAAGTGTTTATATTGATGATTTTAAAGAAGGTAAAATATATGATAATAATGAACTTGAAAGATATGTAGTTAAAATAACATTAAATGAAAAAGATAAGGATAGAGTTGTTATTAAATAATTTTATTCTTTTTTTATATTTTCTATTTTTTTAGAAAGCTCTTTAATCATTTTTTCTAAAGAATCTACATCATTTTTAAATTCTGGATATAATTTTTTAACAATATCTTTAGATTTGTTTATATTATAAATAGTAGGGTTATATATTGATTTCATTTCTTTTGAATTTATATTTAATTTATTATTTTTAATTCTATTTTCTATAACTATTTGAAAATCAGAGTTAGTAACAAGTGTTTGCCCAATCATAATTAACCATTCACCAAGTGCATTTTGTTCAGCAGCAGTTAAATCATCTAGTAAAATGAGACCTAATATAAATGCTGATGTTGTTGAATATTTAGGATTTATATTAAATAAGTCTTTAAAATTACCTTTCATAGTAAATAATATGACTTTATCAAAAAATTAAGTAGAACATATATTACTATAGTGGGTGAGTACATATGAATTTAAATAAATTAGATTATAATAAAAAAGCAATAATAAATAGAATTAATTTACATGGTATTAAAAAAAGAAGATTATATGATTTAGGTTTTATTCCTGGGGAAACTATAACTAAAGAATTTGAGTCAATATTTAAAAATCCAATTTGTTATAAAATAAAAAACACTTTAATAGCGCTTAGAAAAGAAGATGCATCTTATATAGAGGTATCTTATGAATAAAAAAATATTATTGTGTGGAAATCCTAATGTAGGTAAATCATCTATATTTAATGCTCTTACGCATTCACATGAGCATACTGGTAATTGGACTGGTAAAACGGTTGAACTTGCCAGCAAAAAAATAATTGGAACTAATTATACATTAATAGATTTACCAGGAATATATTCACTTTCTAGTTTAAGTGAAGAAGAAGTTGTTGCTAAAAATACATTATTGTTTGAAGATTATAATAAAATAATTTATGTAGTTGATGCATCCAATTTAGAAAAAAACTTAAATTTATTTTTTCAAATTCTTCAAATAAATAGAAATATTATATTATGTATAAACATGATTGATGAACTTGATAATAAAAATATTAAATTAGATATAGATAAATTAAGTAATTTATTAGAAGTTAAAATAGTTAAATGTTCTACATATACAGGGGCAGGTATTGAAGAACTTAAAAAATCTTTAGATGAAGATGTATTTTGTACATATAATTATTATTATAGTTATAATATAGAAAAAAATATTAAAGAAATTTCTAATATATTGCCTAAAGGATTTAATAATAGATATATTTCAATTAGTGTTTTAGAAAAAGATAAACGTTTAATTGAGGATATAAAAGATAAATATGGAATTAATATAGATAATAAAGAAATAAATGATTTTTTAATGAATATTAATAGTGAAAATGTATCTGATAATATTTCTTTAAAAATAAATACTTTATGTAAAATAATTACTAAAGAAGTTTATAAAAAAAATAATAATAAAAGTAAAAATTTATTAGATAAATTATTTTCAAATAAAATAAGTACAATTATGATTATGATTCTAATAATGTTTGGTATATTTTTTATAACTATTGTTCTTGCAAATTATCCAAGCGATTTACTTAGTAATTTATTTGTTAAAATAGAAAATTATTTATATGATTTTTGTTTAAAAATAAATGTACCTAAAATTATATATGAACCATTATTATTTGGTATATATAGAGTAGTAACATTTATAATATCAGTTATGTTTCCACCGCTAGTTATATTTTTTGTTCTTTTTACTTATGCAGAAGAAACAGGAATACTTCCAAGAATAGCTTTTAATTTTGATAAGATTTGTTCAACTTGTGGTTGTCATGGTAAACAAACCCTTACTATGTGTTCTGGATTTGGATGTAATGCTTGTGCAGTGGTAGGCTCTAGAATAATAGATAGTAGAAGAGATAAAATAATAGCAATACTTACAAATTCATTTATTCCATGTAATGGAAGATTTCCAATGATAATAGCCATTATAACAATGTTTTTAGCTCAAAATAACAATAAATTATTGGTTTCATTATATTTATGCGTATTTGTTTTGTTCGCAATTATAATATCATTTTTAACATCATTTATATTATCTAAAACTATATTAAAAGGATATCCAGGATTTTTTGTACTTGAACTTCCAGAATATAAAAAAGTAAAATTAACTAAGGTATTAAAAAATAGTTTTGTATATAAATCACTTTCAATATTAAAAAAAGCAATAATTGTATCAATACCGGCTGGTTTAATTATATGGTTATTTACAAATATAAGCATTAATGGAAATAGCTTATTTATGATTATATCTAATTATATAGATCCATTTGCTAAATTAATTGGTTTAGATGGAGTAATACTTTTATCATTCTTTTTAGCACTTCCTGCGAATGAAATAGTTTTACCAATTACAATTATGGGTTATTTAGGTAATAGTAATGTTTCATTGATATCTGATTATTTATCTATAAAAAATATATTATTAAGTAATGGATGGACTATAGTGACAGCTGTATCAACAATACTATTTTCGATAATGCATTTTCCTTGTGGAACAACTCTTTCAACTATCAAAAGTGAAATAGGTACTAAATGGATGATTTATTCATTTTTAATACCATTTATTATTGGAATAGGATTTTTATTTATATTAAATCTATTTATTTAAGATTTGTTAACAGTTTGGGAGCAATATATAAAATAAAAAAGTTCAGAAAACTGAACTTAATTTCTTAATGGCGCCTGATGCAGGACTCGGACCTGCGACCTAACGGTTAACAGCCGTGCGCTCTACCGACTGAGCTAATCAGGCACTTGCATAAATAATTATAAGTTATGCAAAATGGTTTGTCAATAAAAAAGTAGACTTTTTTTAAAAAAATTGATAAAATTATCTTTGTAAAGAGGGATAAATATGAATGATTTAGAATTTGTTGAATTAAATGAACCATCTAATAAAGTAAGTATACTTGATACATATGGTGAAAACTTAAGCAAAAAAGAATATGTAACAAATCCAGCAATTGGTAGAGATAGAGAAATTGAAGAAGCAATAGTAATACTTTTAACACCTGAAAAAAGTGTACTACTTGTTGGTAAAGCTGGTGTTGGAAAAACTGCTATTGTAGAAGGTATTGGCTATAGAATGAAAAATGGAACTATTCCTAATGCATTAAAACCATATGAATTAATAAAAGTAAATATATCAAGTTTGCTAGGTGAAACCACAAGTGAAGGTCATTCTGAAAATAGACTTCAACTTTTAGTTGATGAACTTAAAACTAAAAAAAATATAATTTTATTTATAGATGAAGTTCACTTACTTGTAAATAGAAATACTTCAAATATGAGTATAGATTTTGCAAATATGTTAAAACCAGGACTAGATCGTGGAGACATTAAAATGATTGGCGCAACTACATATGAAGAATATGAAGCATATATTTTAAGAGATAGAGCATTTTTAAGACGTTTTTTAAAAGTAGATGTTGCTGAACCTAATCAAGATGAATGTACTCAAATTTTGATGGGGACTTATCCTAAATATGAAAAAAGAACAGGTGTTAAATTAGAATATACTGACTATTTAAAAGAAAAAATATTTAGATTTATTGTTGAAATGACAGATGAATATAAAAGAATATATGAAATAGGAAATAGATATCCTGATATTGCGCTTACTATTGTAATGAATGCATTTTCTCTTGCAGCATATGAAAATAGTAGTGTTGTTACTATGAAACATTTTTATAAAGCAATTTGTAGAACTAAAGTTATATATGAAGATGCTAAAGTAAAAGAAATAGCTAAATTTAAGGAATTATTTAAAGATATTATCGCAGAAGAAAATGTAGATTTAAATGATATGTAATAATTTTTTTAAAAAAGTATAAAATTCAATTTTAGACATAAAAAATATCTTAAAATTGAATTTTTTCTTTAGGAATAATTATATCAAAAAATAAAAAATCTTTCTTAAAACTCAATTTTAGGTATTTGCATTAAAAAAAGTAAATATTTATAATGAATTTCAAGAAAGGAAAATTTTATGAAAATTGCGATTAAAGTAAGAAATGTAAGTAAAACAATTGGAAAGAAGAAAGTACTTGATAATATTAGTTTTGATATTTATGAAAATGAAATAGTTGGGTTGGTTGGAAAAAATGGCTCTGGGAAAAGTACTTTATTTAAAATTATGACGGGATTTTATGATATTGATGAGGGTGAAGTATATTATTATGATATTAATCTTAAAAAAGAATATGAAAAAGCATTATCATTAATAAGTACTTTAGTTGAAGATAACAATGCATATAAAAATTTTGGTGATAAAAAAAATCTTGAATTATTTAAAACCATGTTTAAGGGTGTAGATGAACAAAGTATTGAAGAAATAGTAAATATAGTAGAAATGGAAAAGCTACTTGGTAAAAAATTTAAAACTTATTCTCTAGGCATGGAAGAAAGACTTCAAATAGCAAACACTCTTATTAATAAGCCTAAAATATTAATATTAGATGATCCATTAAATAATGTTGACAAAACTAAATGTAAAAAATTATTAAAAGATATTAAAAATCTAAAAAATACTACAGTTTTATTATCATCAAATTCACTTAGTGAAATAGAAGGAATATGTAATAAAATAATATTTTTAAATGATGGAAAGATAGAAAATATTAAAATAAAAGAAAATAGCAATAAAAAGAACGTGACTTTTGAAGTGGATGATTTTTCCAGAGCAAGACTTTTGATGAATGATTATTGTATTAATGAAAATTTAGAAGTATATGAAACAGATGAAAAAATAAGCGAAATTAATAAAGAATTAATGCTTAATAATATAAATGTGTATAGAATATATGATAGTGAAAATACAATAGAAAAAGAATTTTTAAATATAGCAAATAAAAAAAGATATTAATATTAATATCCTTTTCCTTTATAATATTCTAGTAATTCTTTAAATCTAGTATAATGAACAATTTCTCTTTGTCTTAAAAAACTAAGTGGTGCGAGTAAACTTTCATCATTTGTTAAATCCATTAGATTTTCATAAGTAGCTCTAGCTTTTTCTTCTGCAGCTAAATCTTCATGTAAATCAACTATTGGATTTCCGGTAGATGCTATATAAGCTGAAGTAAATGGTACACCACTTGCATCCATTGGATATACTCCTTTATTATGTTGCGTATACCATGGTTCTAAACCTGCTGCCTTTACTTCTTCAATACTAGCATCTTTAATTAGCTGATGAATCATTGTACATATCATTTCAACATGACCAAGTTCTTCAGTGCCAATATCAGAAAGTAATGCTTTTCCTTTTTCATCAGGCATTGAAAATCTTTGACTTAAATATCTTAATGAAGCTGCTAGTTCACCATCAGGTCCACCGAATTGCGCAACTAATAATTTTGCCATTTTTAAATCTTTCTTTTTAACATTGACTGGATATTCTAACATTTTTTCATATTTAAACATTAATAATTACCTCCTTTATCCCAAGGCCAAGGTCCATTTAACCAAGTCCATTTAGAAGTACTTTCAACTTCGCTCATACAAAGCGGTCCATATACATTTTCATATTTTTTCTTAGATTCTTCTAACATATTTTTAACACTTCTAAATTCTCTTAATATTTTAGTATCATTAGGGTAAATATCTAAGTATAAATTATAATCTTTTAAAGCAAATGAATACATTTGTATATTATAAAGTAATTCATCTTTTTGATTGTTAACCTTTAGTTTATAAACATGATTTTTATATTTTGAGTATAAATCTTGAAACATGTTTCCTTTATTAAAGCCTTCTAGTGGCGAATAAAGAGAAGATTCTCTATTAAAATTAATACTATCTATACTTACATCAATATCATTATAATTAAAATTACTTTTATTAACATATTTATCAATATCGTATGATTCACTTGTAATATCAAAAAAATTATTTGTTTCATCAAAATACATTTTTTATCATCCTCCTAGACTATTGTATGTGATTAATTTGACTAGTGTATAGGTAAAAGTTTAGATATTAAAAAATAATAGTGTAAAGTTAACAAAAATACTTGTATATATTTTTATATTAATGTTACAATGAATATGGTGATAAAAAGTGCAATATAAAATAACAACTTATTCTGAAGATGAAACAATGGAACTTGCTCAAAATATAGAGTCTGAAAAATTTCCTAATATGGTAATTTGTTTAGAAGGTGATTTGGGTAGTGGAAAAACAGTTTTTGCTAAGGCATTTGCATTAGCATTAGGAATTACAGATAATATTACATCTCCTACATTTAATATAATTAAAGAATATGATCATGGAGAAATGAAAATGTTTCATATGGATGTTTATCGTTTAAGTGATGTTAAACAAGATTTAGGTATAGAAGAATACTTTACTAAAAAGGGAATATGTATAATAGAATGGGCAGATTTAATTGAAGATATTTTGCCTAAAAATAGATTGGATATAAAAATTAAGATTGTTGATGAAGATACAAGACAATTTGTAATTACACCACATGGAAGTAAATATGAAGATTTATGTGAAAGGGTTTTATAACTCTTTTATTTTGATTAAAAATATAGTAAAATTATTTTAGATAATAAGGAGGAGTTATGAAAGCATTAAGTGATAATGAATTAAAGAAAATGGATGCTTATTTTAGAGCATGTAATTATTTATCAGTAGGGCAATTATATTTAAAAGATAATCCTTTATTAAAAAGAAAATTAACTATTGAAGATATTAAACCAAATGTAGTAGGGCATTGGGGAACAGCACCAGGGCAAAATTTTATTTATACACATTTAAATAGAATAATTAGGAAAAATAATTTAAATATGATTTATATATCAGGACCTGGTCATGGAGGTCAAGCTATAGTAAGTAACGTTTATTTGGAAGGCACTTATAGTGAAATATATCCAAATATTACTGAAGATGAGGAAGGCCTTAAAAAACTATTTAAACAATTTAGTTTTCCAGGCGGTATTTCTTCACATGTGGCCCCAGAAACACCAGGTAGTATCAATGAAGGTGGAGAACTTGGCTATAGTCTTTCTCATGCGTTTGGTGCAGTTTTAGATAATCCCACTTTAATTGCTGCTTGTGTAGTAGGCGATGGTGAAGCGGAAACTGGTCCACTTGCAGCTTCTTGGCAACTAAATAAAATAATAAATCCACTTACTGATGGAGTAGTACTTCCAATACTTCATTTAAATGGTTATAAAATAGCAAATCCAACAATATTATCAAGAATACCAGAAGAAGAGTTGATTAAATATTTTGAAGGTTGTGGTTGGAAACCATATATTGTAGAAGAAACAAATATTTATAAACTTCATGAACTAATGGCTAAAACATTAGATAAATGTGTAAGTGATATAAATAATATTAAAAGCAAAAGTAGACTTAACAAAAGAGCTATTTATCCAATGATAATACTTAAAACTCCAAAGGGATGGACTGGACCTAAAATGATTAATAAACTTGAAGTTGAAGGAACATTTAGATCTCATCAAGTACCAGTTATAGTAAATAAAGATCATCCTGAAAATCTTGAAATATTAGAATCATGGTTGAAAAGTTATCATCCTGAAGAACTGTTTGATAAAAATGGAACTTTAATAAAAGAACTTAAAGATTTATGTCCTAAAGGAGATAAGAGGTTAGGATCAAATAAAAATGCAAATGGTGGTCTTTTACTTGAAGAACTCCATATACCTGACTTTAGAAAATATGGAATTGAAGTAAAAAAACCAGGTAGTGTTATAACGCAAGATATGATGGAACTAGGTGTATTTATTAGAGATATAATTAGACTTAATGAATCAAAACATAATTTTAGAATTTTTGGACCAGATGAGGCACTTTCAAATAGGCTTGGACCTGTATTCGAAGCAACTAATAGAGAATGGAATGCAATTAGATATGAAAATGATGAATTTTTAAATAATAGTGGAAGAGTAATTGATTCAGTTCTATCTGAACATGTATGTGAAGGTATGCTTGAAGGTTACTTACTTACTGGAAGACATGGATTTTTTCATTGTTATGAAGCTTTTGTCAGAATAATTGATTCAATGGCAAGTCAGCATGCAAAATGGTTAAAAGTTACTAAAGAGTTACCTTGGAGAAGTGATATAGCATCATTAAATTATATTTTAACATCTTATGCATGGCAGCAAGATCATAATGGATTTACACATCAAGATCCAGGATTTTTAAACCATTTAGTAACTAAAAAAGCAGATACAGTAAGAATATATTTACCACCAGATACAAACACTTTAATTTCATGCTTTGATCACTGTATTAAAAGTAAAAATTATATTAATGTAATAGTTGCATCAAAACATCCAAGACCTCAATGGTTAAATATGGATGATGCAATTAAACATTGTACAAAGGGACTTGGAGTATGGAAATTTGCTAGTAATGATGAAGGAAGTGAACCTGATTTAGTAATGGCATGTGCAGGTGAAACACCAACTATAGAAGTGCTTGCTGCAACTAAAATATTAAGAGAAAATTTTCCAAATCTTAAAATTAGGGTAGTAAATGTAGTTGATCTAATGAAACTTGTAAGTGAAGAAGATCATCCTCATGGTCTTAGTGATGAAGAATATGATAGTATATTTACAAAAGATAAACCAATAATTTTTGGTTTTCATGGATACCCTCACTTAATACATCAACTTACATATAAAAGGCATAATAATAATTTACATGTACATGGATATATTGAAGAGGGTACAATTACAACAACGTTTGATATGAAAGTTCAAAACAAATTAGATAGATTCCATTTGGTAATGTCCGCTCTTAAATATTTAGATAAATTAGGTGAAAAAAGAACATCATTAAATGAATGGTGTAAAGATAAATTGATTGAGCATAAAGAGTATATTCATGAATATGGAGAAGATTTGCCTGAAATTAAAAACTGGACTTGGGAATAAGTGATACATAAAACTATCACTTTTCTTTTGCAAAAGATTTTTACTTCTTTCACAAGTTATTAACATTAAAAAAATATAATTATAAATGTAAGGAGGAAGATGCTTATAGAAAAAAATAAATGATAACATAAAAACCTTTTCTAAATATTATAAATAAAAACCTAGTCAATTTTGACTAGGTTTAAAATTAAATTGAATCAATTTCTGTAAGAATATAATCATAATCACTCATATCAATTACTTGTCTGCAGTAGGGACAAATTCCTGTAGAATTAATATCTAATGTATGACCACAACTTGGGCATCGTCTTGCTTCTTTTAAGCCTTTAGCATCAAGCCTTTTACTAAAGACAAGTCTATGTTCTTTTTCTATTCTATGATCATTTATACCACTTAAATATTCACCATTACTATCAAGATAGTAATCCATATATCTACTTGTTAAATTAACAACAATATTAATTGAATTTTCTGTTACATAGAAATTATTTATACTTGATGTTTTAACATTCATTTCATCAAATATACGTGTCACATCTCTATTAATACAATCATCTATAAATGATTTAACATATTCATAAACATTTTCACTTAGATAATGTTTTACTTCATTTAAATCTTTATCAATAATAGCATTTAATATCATCATATATATGTGATCTGCTTTTGTAATAAATGTTGCTTCAGTAAAATTTTCATCATATTTTAATATTTCATTTGTCATAATTTGTTCTCCTATTTCTTTATTTCTTTTTTAGACATTATCCAGTCGTAATGTTCACTAACAATTGTTGATTTACAATAAGGACAAACATTAGAATTATTTTTTTCTAGTGGTGCATTGCAGTTAGGACACTTATTAGATTTATTTTTCTTAGCTTTGCTACATATAAATGTAAGTTCATAGTGATTTGTTAATTTTCTTGATTTAGTACCTCTAACTACATTATTATTACTATCAACTAAGTAGTCATAGAATGAAACAATTAATTCTACAGTTAAAGTGGTTTTATTATCAACATTCTCCATTCTTGTTATATCCATATTGTATTTAACAAAATCATGCATTAAATTCTTTTGTTTTTTAGCATTTAATACTCTTAACTGAGACTTATATGTATTAAATAATTCATCAGATAAATATTTTCTAAGTTCATCATAGTTAAATTCACTCCAAGCATTTTGAACATTTATGAATATATCATATGCATTAGATAAAAATTCTTGTTTATTAAATTCTGGTAAAACTTTTCTTATATCTTCCTGTGTTAGTGTAGGATATATATTTGTATTTGTAGGTGCAGTATTATTTGCTCCTTTATTACTTGTATATATTACATATATTATAATTGCAACTATGATAATAAAAGTAATGAAACTACCGCCATCTGGACTTGAAGAATAACTACTATAACCATAATCAGAATCCCAGGAACTAGAACCCCAATCGCTTCCAGAATCCCAACTTGAACCTGAATCCCAATCAGAATCCCATCCACTATCTGCTCTTAACTTAAAAGTAGTAAAAGTAAGGCCAAAAAGTAATAAAATACTTAATAAGATTAATTTTATTTTCTTTTGATTTTTCATATACACCTCTACTATAAATAGTATATCATATAAGAAAAAAATTAGATATTTAATTTTAAAAAAACTTACGAAGAAAAAAATAAAATTGTATAATTAATATGTAGAGAGTGATATAAATGTTTAAGGAAAATGATATAGTTGTTTATAAAAGAGAAGTTTGTAGAGTTAAAGAAATTAAATTAAATCCTATGAATAATAAAGAGTATTATGTATTAATTCCAGTAAATGATGAATCATTAATAATTGATATTCCTGTTGATAATAAACTTGGTAATTTAAGAAAAATAATTGATAAAAAAGAAGTTGAAAAAATTATTAAAAAAATACCAAATATTGAAATCGCTAGTAATATTAATGATAAAGTTTTAGAAAATGAATATAAAATGTTATTAAATGATGGTACACATGAATCTTTAATTAAAATTATTAAAACAACATATATTAGAAATAAAAATAGATTAGAAAGTAATAGAAAAATAGGTGAAAAAGATGATGCGTATTTTAAAAAAGCAGAAAATCTTTTATATACTGAATTTTCTTATGCTTTAGGTAAAACATTTAATGAAACAAAAGAATATGTTTTAAATAAAGTTGAAAAGAATATTAAAAAATCTTGAAAATTAATCAAGATTTTTTTTCCATTTAAGTACTTCTTCACTATCATCTAAATGATGCTTTTCTTTTCCAATTATTTGATAGTTTTCATGCCCTTTACCAAGTATTAATAAAATATCATTTACTTTCATCATATCAATACCTTTTTTAATTGCTTCTTTTCTATCAAATATAACTTCATAATTATTAGTTTTAACCCCTTTTAATATATCATTCATTATATTTGCTTGATCTTCTGTTCTAGGATTATCATTTGTAAATATTACATAATCAGATAGTTTAGTAGCAATATCTCCCATGATTGGTCTTTTTTTTGGATCTCTATCTCCACCACACCCAATTATCGTAATAACTCTATTTTTCTTAAGTTCATTATATGCAGTTATTACTTTTTCTACAGCGTCTGGTGTATGTGCATAATCTATGATTGCAAATCCATTATTAACTTTATATGATTCACATCTTCCTTTTGGTGCTGCGAGTAAATTTGTTTTATTTATTATATCTTCTATAGATATTCCATAATTATTAACAATTGATAACATAGTTAAATAATTATAAACGTTAAATTTACTAGTAAGAGGTATTGTTACATTATATTCTTTATCATTAAAATTAAAAGTTAAGTTTGTTTCTACTGGATTTATTAAAGTGTTTATTATTTTATAATCTCCATTAAAGCCAAATGTTATAAACTTATGATTTTCTTTTTTAAATTTAGTATGATTTTCATCATCACTATTTGCAGTAATAATAGCATTTTCTTTTAAGTGATCAAGTATTAATAATTTAGCATTTAAATAGTTTTCCATGGTTTTATGATAATCTAAATGATCTTCTGTTAAATTAGTAAAACTAATAATATTATATTTTATTCCAAAAAGTCTATCATAAGAAAGAGCTTGAGAACTTACTTCCATAACTACACATGAACAACCACTTTCATATGCATGATATAAAAGGCTATAAATTGTAAGTACATCTGGAGTTGTATTATTAAGTTCAATAAATTCATCTTTATGATGATATCCAATTGTGCCAATATAAGCAGTATTAACACCAAGTGAATTAAGCATTTGATAAGTTAAGTAACAACTAGTTGTTTTACCATTAGTACCAGTAACACCAATTAAATTAAGTTTATCTATATATTCATGATATTCATTATATAATGTGTTTTTTAACCATTCTAATGTATTTGGAACTATTTCTTTTGGTATATCATAATCTATTTCATGTTCACAAATTATTTTACTAGCTCCATTTTCAATGGCTTTGCCTATAAAATCATGACCATCTACAGTAAGACCTTTAAGTGCTACAAATGTTTGACCAGGTTTTATTTTTCTTGAATCACTTTCATATTTAAACATATAATATCACATCCTAATTTTATTATATCAATATTTAAAAATATTAAGAACAATTTAGTGTTAAGTTTACATATAAAAATGTGTTATAATCAATTTATTAAATAGTATTGACAAACTAAAAATATGGTTGTATTATTGTATTATGCAAGTAATACAATAGAAAGGGATTAAAATGGATTATAATTTTGATAATGAAAGACCTATTTATATTCAGTTGCTGGAGAAATTAAGAATCTTAATAGTATCAGGTTATTATTCTTTAGGTACTCGTCTTCCATCAGTGAGGGAACTTGCTCAAGAAATAAGAATAAATCCTAATACTGTTCAAAAAGCACTTTCTGAACTTGAAAATGAAAAATTAATTTATACTGAAAGAACAAATGGTAAATATGTTACAAAAGATGAAAAATTAATTTTAAAAGTTAAAAATGAAATTGCTAAAAATATTGCTAATAAATATTTATCTGATATGAATAAAATAGGTATTAATTCTAAAGATTCAATTAAATACTTGCAAGATTTAGGAGGAGAGAAATGAGTTTATTAGAATGCATTAATTTAAATAAAAGTTTTGATAATAAACAAATATTAAATGATGTTAATTTTAAGATTGAAGAAGGTAAAATAATTGGACTTCTTGGTAAGAATGGAGCAGGTAAAAGTACATTAATAAAACTTATAAACAATTTATTAACAATTGATAGTGGAAGTATTTTATTTAAAGGTAAAGAAATAGGTGTATATTCTAAATCACAAATTTCATATTTGCCTGAAAGAACATATTTAGATAAAAGTATGAAAGTAAGTGATACTATTAATTATTTTTCTTTATTTTATAAAGATTTTAATAAAGAAAAAGCATTAGATTTACTTAAAAAGTTAGATTTAGATATAAATACTAAAATATCTAAAATGTCTAAAGGTATGCAAGAAAAATTACAATTAATATTAGTTATGTCTAGAGAGGCAAGTCTTTATATATTAGATGAACCTCTAGGTGGTGTAGATCCAGCAACACGTGATTATATATTAGATACAATACTTTCTAATTTTAAAGATGGAGCTAGTGTATTAATATCTACTCATTTAATATCAGATGTTGAGAAAATACTAGATGATGTAATATTTATTGATAAAGGAAAAATTATACTTACATCTTCTTGTGATGAACTTAGAGAAAAAGAAAATGCATCTATTGATGAAATATTTAGGAGGATGTTCAAATGATAAAAAAATTAATGAAATATGATTTAATTTGGATTAATAAATTTATGCTTATTTATTTTAGTATTACTGGTATTTTAACAATTCTAACTAAAATAAGTGAAATATTTAATTCATCATTTGTTGGAAATATCATTTATTTAGTATTAAGAGGATGTTTAATATCTGCATTTGTATCTGTTTTAATTAATTGTGTTATTCGTATTTGGGTAAGATTTAATAATAATTTGTATAAAGATGAATCTTATTTAACTCACACACTTCCAGTAGAAAAAAATACTTTATATAATTCTAAAATTATATCATCAGTATTATCATTATTGCTATCTTTAATAGTAATAGTTATATGTTTTATGATCGTATTTTTAAATAATGATTTAATAAATGTATTTAAAAATATATTTTCAACTACTGATGGAGTAATTATATTTATTGGAATAGTTTTAATAGCAATACTTGAATTTATTTATATGATGGGTTGTGGTTTAATTGGAATAATACTTGGTAATAGATCAAATAATAATAAAACAATAAAATCTGTTTTTATAGGAATAGCTTCTTATTTTATAATACAAATATTTATATTAATAATAGCTTATTTAACAAGTGCATTTAATACTGATTTAAATAGCTTATTTACTAGCAATTTATCTAATATTCCAAATTTATCTTCTATAAAAATGCTTATATTAATAGTTAATATTTTATACATAATTTTTATAACTTGTATGTATTTTATAGGTAAAAAGATATTTAATAAAGGCGTTAATGTTGAATAGCATTAATGTTTTTTTTAAATAAATTTAGCACTCTATATTGACAAGTGCTAAATTTTGATATATAATATATGTGCTTTTAGAAAAGGAGGTAGGTATTATGGAATTTGATACAAAAAATCCACTTGAAAAGTTTGGACGTGATATAACAAAACTTGCTAGTGATAATAAGATAGATCCCGTAATTGGAAGAGATGAAGAAATAAGAAATCTTATTAGAATACTTTCAAGAAAAACAAAAAATAATCCTGTGTTGATTGGTGAACCAGGTGTAGGTAAAACTGCAATTGTTGAAGGACTTGCGATTAGAATTAATAAAGGTGATGTTCCAGATGATTTAAAGAATAAAAAAATTTGGGAACTTGATTTATCTGCATTAGTAGCTGGTGCTAAATATCAAGGAGAATTTGAAGAAAGATTTAAAGCTGTATTAAAAGAGATTAGTGAATCTAATGGCGACATAATAATGTTTATAGATGAAATTCATATGATAGTAGGTGCTGGAAGTAATAATGCAATGAATGTTGGTAATATGTTAAAACCAATGCTTGCAAGAGCTGAAATTCGTTTAATAGGAGCAACAACACTAAATGAATATCGTGAATTTATTGAAAAAGATGGAGCACTTGAGAGAAGACTTCAAAAAATAATGGTAAGTGAACCTACAGTAGTAGATACATTAACAATACTTAGAGGTTTAAAAGAAAGATTTGAAATATATCATGGTGTCACTATTCGTGATAATGCTCTAGTTGCTGCCGCATCTTTATCAGATAGATATATTACAGATAGATTTTTACCAGATAAAGCAATAGATTTAGTTGATGAAGCATGTGCCACAATTAAAATGCAAATGAATAGTGTTCCTACAGAACTTGATTCAATTAATAGAGAAATAATGACATTAGAAATAGAATATCAAGCACTTAAAAAAGAAAGTGATGAAACATCTAAAATAAGAGTTAAAGATATTGAAAGTAAAATGGAAGCTTTAAAATCTAAACAAGATGAACTTCGTATGAAATGGGAAGATGAAAAGAAATTAAAAGATTTAATAAATGAAAAGAAAAGTGAAGTAGAATCATTAAAATATAAATTTGAGAAAGCTCAAAATGAAAATGATTTAGAAACTGCAGCACGTATTAAATATGGAGAACTTCCAAATGTAGAAAAAGAACTTTCAGAACTTAAATTAAATATGCAAAATGAAGTATTATCTGATGTTGTTGATGAAGATAATATTGCTGAAATTGTATCTAAATGGACAAATGTTCCAGTATCTAAATTAGTAGGTGGTGAAAAAGCAAAATTATTATCACTTAAAGAAAATCTTGAAAAAAGAGTTAAAGGCCAAAATGATGCGATAAATGTTGTGAGTGATGCGATTATAAGAGCAAGAAGTGGTATTAAAGATCCAAATAGACCAATAGGTTCATTTATATTTTTAGGACCAACTGGAGTAGGTAAAACAGAAGTTGCAAAATCACTAGCATATGAACTATTTGATGATGAAAGACATATGATTAGAATTGATTGTTCTGAATACATGGAAGCATTCAATGTTTCTAGACTTTTAGGTGCTCCTCCTGGATACGTAGGCTATGATGAGGGTGGAGAACTTACAGAAGCAGTAAGAAGAAATCCTTATTCAATTGTATTGTTTGATGAAATTGAAAAAGCACATCCAGATGTATTTAATATACTTTTACAAATACTTGATGATGGAAGAATAACTGATTCACAAGGTAGATTAATTGACTTTAAAAATACAATTATAATTATGACATCTAATTTAGGTAGTGATATAATTTTAGAACATAATAATGATAGTGATAGAGATAATTTAGTTATGCAAATACTTAAAACTAAATTTAGACCTGAACTTATAAATAGAATAGATGAAATAGTTGTATTTAATGCACTTGATAAAAATGCAATCTATGAAGTTCTTGATAGAATTATTGAAGTAGTAAATGATCATTTAAGTAATGTAAAACTTAATATTAAACTTACAGAAAATGCAAAAAATCATATAATAGATGAATCATATACTCCTGAATTTGGAGCAAGACCAATAAAAAGATATGTTACTAAACATATTGAAACAATGATTGCAGAATATTTATTAAATGAAAAAATACATGAAAATGATAAATTATTAATTGATTTTAAAAATAATGAGTTTACTATTGATAAACTATAGAGAAATCTATAGTTTTTTGTTGACTTAAATAAATTAAAAATAATATAATATAAAACTAAGGTGAGATAGTATGAAAATAAGAATTCCTGTTAAAATGACTTCACTTATATTAAGTAGTATACTAAGTACAGGACTTGGATATTTTGTAAAAAAGAATAATAAGGAAACTAGTGATAAGATATATATTGAACCTAAAAATCAATGTAATTTTCTTATAAATCAAAATGAAAATGAATTGGAATTATCTAGTTACATAATTGCTTTAGAAAATCTTAATATTTATGGAAGTCTTAATAAAAAAGACAAAATTGGTTTATTAACTAAAGGAAATACTCTTTTATTATTAAATGAATATGATAATTTCTATGAAGTTAAGTATGATGGTAAAAGTGCATTTATTGAAAAAAATAAAGTAGAAATAATATATTCTTATGAAAATCCATATGATAAAGGCCTAATAAATATTGATGAAAATAATATTAAAGATATTTTAGAAGAAAAAGAAGTTGTAACTGCAGTTGCATCAGTTAATGTAAGAGAAAAAGCAAATACAAAATGTGAAAAATTAGATAAATTAAGTGTTGGAGAGTCTCTACCATACATCAATGAAACTGATGAATGGTATGAAGTAAACTACTATGGAAAAAGTGCTTATGTATTTAAAAAATATGCTAAGAAAGATATAAATTATTATTCTAAAATAGACATGGCTGATATGGTTTATGCAACTAGTAAAATAAGTTTATTTGATATTAGTACAGGTGAAGAAATAACTACCATTCCTAGACATGAAGTTTTAGAAGTTTATGGAAAGAAAGATAATTATTATTTAGTAAAATGTAAAGGTAAATTTGGATATGTTTTAAAAGATTACGTATGTTCACTTGGAGATGATTATGTAATAATTGATATATCTAGTCAAAATTTAAAAGCTTATGTAGATGATAAATTAATAGTAGATACGGAAGTTGTAACAGGAAAAGATTCAAGTCCAACATATTGTGGAGTATTTAGTGTTAGAGAAAAAGATACAAATGTTACGTGGGATGAATTTAAAGTTACAGTAAAATATTGGATGCCTTTTAATAGAGGAGAAGGAATGCACGATGCTTCTTGGAGAGATGAATTTGGTGGAGATATATACCATAAAAAAGGAAGTCATGGTTGTGTTAATGTTAATCCAAAAGTTATGAAAAAAATATATAAAAATATAGATGTAGGTTCCATTGTTTTAGTAAAAAAATAATTTGTTTAAACTATAAATTATTTTTTTCTTGTCATATTTTATATTAGGAGAAAGATATGAATAAGAAAAAAATATGTGTTTATGCAATATCAAAAAATGAAGAAAAATTTGTTGATAGATGGATGGATAGTGTAAAAGAAGCAGATAAAGTATATGTTTTAGATACAGGTTCTACAGATAATACAGTAAAAAAACTTAAATTAAAAGGAGCAGTAGTAGTCCAAAAAGAAATAATTCCATGGAGATTTGATACAGCTAGAAATGAATCATTAAATTTGGTTCCTAAAGATACTGATATTTGTGTGTGTATAGATTTAGATGAAGTTATAGAAAAAGGATGGAGAAAAAAATTAGAAAATATTTGGAAAGATGGAACTAATAGACTTAGATATAATTATAATTGGAGTCTTGATGAAAAAGGAAAGCCACTTGTAAACTTTTATATAGAAAAAATACATTCAAGAAATAATTATGTATGGACTCATCCAGTACATGAAGTATTATCATATTTAGGAGAAAATGAAAAGTTTTTAACAACCGATGATATTACAGTAAATCATTATCCTGATAGAAATAAATCAAGAAGTAGTTACTTAAAATTGTTAGAGTTTTCTGTAAAAGAAGATCCAACTGATGATAGAAATATGCATTATTTAGGTAGAGAATACATGTATTATCATAAATGGAATAAATCAATAGATACTTTAATTAAGCATTTAAATATGGAAAAATCAACTTGGAAGGATGAAAGATGTGCATCTATGAGATTTATAGGCAGATGTTATGCTAATTTAAAAAGATATGATGAAGCAAGAATGTGGTTAGATAAAGCTATTAAAGAAGCTCCCTATTTAAGAGATCCATTTATGGAAAGAGCAATACTTGAATATAATTTAAAAAATTATAAAGATGTAAAAAAATATTGTTTAAAAGCATTAAAAATTAAAAAAAATACTAAAAGTTATATAAATGAACCTTTTAGTAGTGACTTTACTATTTATGATTTATTATCAATAAGTTATTATTATTTAAATAAATATAATCTTGCTTTAAAATACGTTAATCTTGCTATTAAAATAAATCCAAATGATGAAAGAATTATAAATAATAAAAAAATAATAAAAGATAGCATAAAAAAACTAGTCAAATGACTAGTACTTTTTTTAATGGAGCAATTGTGTATCTCGTTTGAGAAACATTTTACTACAAATGTAATAAGAGATAAACCTTAATTACATACTCATTATAACATGTTTTTTAGAAAATGAACATTCAATTTTTTGCCATTGAATGCTTTTTTAATTAATTTCCTATTTTATATAGAAATTAATATAGTTTTGATGTATAATAGATGTCAACTTTTTGGGGTGGTTTTATGAGTATTTTAGTTATCAATCCTCCTAATAAACCTTTTACCAATAGAACTATTTTAGCTGAACCTTTAGATGTTCTACAAATAGCAACTATAATAAAAGGTAAATTCAATGATGTAAAAGTTATTGATATGGATGTTAATAGGATGGACAACAATATTAATGATTATCTTGAAGATAAAAATATAGTGGTTTTTGTTTACGATTATCAATTACCATTACATACATCTTCTACTATTGATAATATTTTTGAAATAATAAAAAATACAACTAAAGAAACAAAATTTATAATTATTGGAAAAACATCGACATACTATTATGAGAAATTTTTAAATAATGGTTTTGATGTTGTAATTAGAGGAATTGCTGATAGAACTATTAATGAAGTAATTGATAATATTTATAGTGTTGAATCTCTTAAAAAAATCCCAAATATAGCTTTTAAAAATAATAATCAAATAATATTAAATGAACAAAATCAAATAGAAAACAATTTTAGTACATTACCAATGATTAATAGAGATTTCGTTGATATTAGTAAATACATGGATACAAGAACTCTTATTTCATCTAGAGGATGTATTGGAACTTGTAAATTTTGTACTACACCATATTATTTTAAAAAGTGGAATGGAAAATCTGCTGAAGATGTTGTAAATGAAATTGAAATGCTTATAAATAAATATCAAGCAAAGAAAATTATGTTTTTAGATGACAATGCTACTGTTGATAAATCTAGAATGATCAAAATATGTGAATTAATTAAAACAAGAAATATAAAATGTCTATTTGGAGCATTATGTAGTATTAAATGTTATGACAAAGAAATGCTTGAAAAAATGTATGAAGCTGGATTTAGATGGATTCATTTTGGATTAGAATCAGGTAGTCAAAGATTATTAAAAATAATGAATAAAGAAATGAATGTTGAAAAAATAAATCAAATTATTCTTGAGGTAAAAAATATGGGATATAGAGTTAGAGCAAGTTTTATTCTAGACTATCCTGGAACAACTAAAGAAGATTTATTGAAAACTAAAGAGTTGATTTTATCAATTAAACCTCATGAATTAAGACTTCACTATTTAGCATATAGAGTTGGAACTCCTGTTTTTGAAGAAAACAAAAATATTTCAAATAAATCACAATATATTCATAACAATAAACCTAATGTAGAAAATAATGAATTGACTAATGAAATAGATGTTTTATTAGATGATTTAAAAAGTAATGATTATAACTTAATTACTGATGAATTTAATTGGAATAAATTTAATTATGGTGATAAAGAAACTAGAATAGCTGCTTTTACACCAATAAAGTATGGGATGTGTTGGTATGAATAGATTAATAGGTATTACTGGTGGAATGTCATCTGGAAAAACAACTATATCAAATGAAATATTAAAATCAAATCCACAATTCATTTATATTGATGTTGATGTATTTAGAAGAAATTTATTTAATAATAATTCTTATGTTAAAGAACTTAAAGAAGTTATTCCAGAGTTAAATCAATATGATTTAGTAAACACAAATATTTTGAATCAATATATTTATTCTAATGAACAATATATGAACAGATACAAAAAAATAATGTATAAATATTTATTTGAATATATTAAGCAATTTGACAATAAAACAATATTAATTGATTGGGCTTTGATTATAAATGATAATATTCAAGATTTATTTGACAAAATAATATATGTAAAAGCAAGTGAAGAAACAAGATTAAAAAGATTAGTAAATAGTGATTTACCAGAAGAAGAAGTTTTAAGGAGATTTAAACTTCAAGAAATAACAAATATTGAAAGATACTTATCTGATAATTTTATGATTTTTGAAAATGAATCAAGTTTTGATATAGATCAAATAAATCATTTTATTAATGGTATGGAATGTAAGTTTACTTTACCTAATAATGAAGGAAAAGCAATATGGGAAATTACTCATCAATGTAATTATGGTTGTTCATATTGTATATTCTCTTGTAATAATAAAAAAATAGATAATGAATTAACGACAGAAGAATGCTTTCATGTTATTGATGAATTAGTATTACATGGATTTAAACATTTAAAAATTACTGGTGGAGAACCATTTATCAGAAAAGATATAATTGAAATATTAAGATATGCAAGTGAAAAACTTATTACAGATATATCTACCAATGCTTCATTAATTACACCTGAGAAAGTAAGATTACTAAATGAGATAAAACTAAAGATGATACATGTAAGTTTAGATGGTAATAGACTACAACATGAATCAGTAAGAGGAAATAATACTTATGATAGAACTATTAAAGGTTTAGAAGCATTAAATGAATCTACAAACAAAGTTAGAATTGGTTCTGTTATTCATTTCAATAATCAATCTGATCTAGAAAATCTAGTAATTGATTCTGAAAGATTAAGTGCTGATGAAATAATACTTTCAATTATGGAACCTGTATTTGGACAAGACAAATCATTAATTAGAACTCTTTCAAATGAGCAATTAATTGAAATAATAGAATTTTTACAAAAAAAATATCAAGATAGAATAATTGTTAATTATAATTTTGGAAAGCAACCTAATTTTGTTCATACCTGTCCTGCAGGAGACAAGTTTTTATACATAAATAATTTTGGTCAAGTTAGTCCATGCCCATGGGTTCATGAAGTTGATAAATCATGCATATCTGATTCTTCCTTAAGAGATAAATCTTTAGAAGAAATATTGAAAGATAAGAAACTTGTAAAATTTTTAAGTTATAAAAGTGAGGGAAAATGCTATGGAAAGATTTAACAGTATTTATCCATTTACAACTGAAAATATAGCTGGATATATGCATGATTTAGATTTAAAAAATAAAAGAATTATTACTGTTACAGGATCTGCTGATCATATTATTAATGCTATCGTAAGAGGTGCAACAAATATTACAACTTTTGATATTAATCCACTAACTAAATATCATATGGATTTAAAGTTAGCTAGTTTAAGAGATTTATCATACGAAGATTTTTTACAAATATTTTTATATGATGATAAAGATATAGATTATAGATTTATTGATGAATCAGAAATGCCTGATAATAGTAAGAAATTTTGGATGCAACAATTATTACTATATAAAAACGATTGGAATAAATTAAAGCAATCTACTTTATTTAATAGAAAATATTTTAATCCAAATAGTAAATTGTGGCAAAATCTATATCTAGAAAAAAGTAATTATAAAATTGCTCAACAAATGATTGATAGTACAAAAATTACATTTTCAAATAAGAGTTTAGAAAATTTAGATTTAAAAGAAGAATTTGATTATATGTTTTTATCAAATATATCAGATTATTTGAATTTAATGTATAATAGTAATAATCTTGAAAATTATCGTGAATTACTACTTGAATTTTTAAATAATGTACAACAAATATATTTTGCATATTTGTATGATATAGGAAATAATAATCCAAGAAGTGACATTGATGATTTAGATAAAGTAAAAAAAGTATTTCAATGTTTTGAAATTAAAACATTTAAAAGTGCACTTGAAAATCAAGAAATAAAAAAAGATGGTGTACTTATATTGAGGAGGAAATAAAAATGTCAGAAAGTAGAAATGGAAATAATTATAGTAACTATGGATATAGTTCATCATCAAGTGAAAGCAGAAGTTCAAATGTAAGAAGAAGTTATCCTAATTATTCAAGTGAAAGTAGAGACTCTGGAGAAAGTAGAAGCTATCCTACTTATTCATCTAGTTCAAGTGAAAGCAGAGATTCTGGAGAAAGTCGAGAATCAATATATAGTTCTACTAGTGAACAATATAATAATTTAGAAGATATTGATAGATTAATTGAATCATTAGAATCAAGTTTACCAACAATTGATTCTAGTAATCCAAGAGTTAATAAAGCACTTGAAACAAGAAAAAAACAAATTGAAGAATTGAAACAACTAAGAGAACAATCAAGAAGAAAAATGGAAGAAGATAGACAAATCAGACAATTAGAAAGTCAAAACGATGAAGTTCAAGATGCTATTAATGGTATGAAAAGACTTCTAAAAAGAAAAACAACAACTACAAGAAGAAATAATAATTCAGGAGAAAGTAGAGATTCTGGGGAAAGTAGATGGTAAAATGCAAAATATTTATAAAAATTTGCACTCAAACCAAAAAATTTTAATTTATGAAATGCTTAAAAGAGGGATATCTGTTGAAGTGTTAGATGAAAAACTAGAATTAATTAAAGCGTCATATAATGGACATGATGAGTTAATTTATGATAGAGATTCATCTATTATGCCATATAATGTTTCAGTTTTAGCTGGAGATAAAGGTATTACAAAACAAATATTACAAAGTAATGGTATTAGTGTTCCAATTGGTGAAGTATTTGGTGTTAGAGACTATGAATCTATATTACAGGCGTTTAAAGTTTTTAATTGTCCAGTTGTTTTAAAACCTGTATTTGGTTCTCATGGTTACGATGTTTATACTAATCTAACTACAGAAGAACAAGTAGCTGATTCGATAGAAAAGATTATATATGACAGAGGAATTGATACTAAAGTATTAATAGAAGAATTTTTTGATGCTAAGGAATATCGAGTTTTTGTTACTAAAAATAAAGATTATGCTGTTTTACATCGTGATCCAGCTCATGTTTTTGGAAATGGTATTAATACAATCGATGAATTAATTCAAATAGAAAATTATAGGAGAATGAATCCAAGAGCTAATGCTTTATGTGAAATATTAGTTGATGATGAAATGTATAATTATATGTCTAAGAATGGTATTAGTATGGATTATATTCCTGCAAATGGTGAAAAAGTTTATTTAAGACCAAATTCAAATGTTGCTATGGGTGGTATTTGTGAAGATTATACTGATAAAGTTCATCCTAGTGTAATAGATGTTGGAATGAGAGTTTTAGATTCTTTTCCTGGACTACCTTATGTTGGAATCGATTATATGACTAATACAATTGAAGAACCACAAAACGATGAAAGCTATAGGATAATAGAAATTAATACAGTTCCTGGAGTACATATGCATTTTAGACCTGCTATAGGTAAATCTCAAAATATAGCTAAATATATGGTAGATTTAATTTTCCCAGAAGCTAAGGAAAAGAGTGATGAACATGGAATACAAAAATCTCTTAAAAGATTCTAAAGCATATTACGAAGATAATGATTATTATGAATTATTTAGTATTGCTGAAGATGGGGAAAATAAAGTAGCAGATTATCTAAAAGAATTATCTATTGATAAAGTTGTTTTAGATGCAGGTTGTGGAACAGGGAAATTTTTACCAATTATAGAAAATGTTGCAAGTAAATATATTGGAATAGATTTATCAAATGAACAATTAAAGAAAGCAAAAGACAAATCTAGTGGAAATTCATTATTCATTAATTCTTCGTTAGAAAAGATTGAACTTGATAATAATTCAGTTGATCTAATTATATCCACTTGGGTTTTAGGAACAATAACTGATATAGAAGAAAGAAATAGATGTTTAGATGAACTTAAAAGAATATTAAAACCTAATGGTAAAATAATACTTATAGAAAATGATGAGAATAGTGAATTTGAAGAAATAAGAAATAGAACAAGTGATTCTAGAACTAGAGATTATAATAATTGGATTTTATCAAGTGGATTTATTATTGATAAAAGATTAGAAACATATTTTAATTTCAAGTCAATCGATGAAGCAAAAAAATGTTTTGAAGTAATATATGGTAAAACTATTTCTGATAAAATAAACAATAAAAAAATTGAACATAAAATTATTATATTTAAATATAAAAAGAACGACTATAATGAATAGTCGTCCTTTTTGTTTGCTTGATAAAAATCTTTACCATCATAGACAATATCATCACAACCTTTCTTAGACACAAAAAAACTTAATTATTTCTAATTAAGCTTTATCTCAACATCGGTTGTTCCGACGATTTTTACAAATGGAGCAACTACAAGTGTCATGTGAGAAATTATGACACCACACAGATTCACTCAATTGATAAGCAAATTTTATCACAAAAGTTTAAAATGTCAAAATCATTTATAAAGCAATCATTCAAATAATAAAATAGAGCTTGAAAATAAGTTAAAATAATATATAATATTATATAAAGAAAGTAGAGTGAACATTATGGGTGATAAAGATTTAGATAAAACTATAGAAGTGAGTGATATGATTCTAGAAGAATATAATAGATTAAATAAAGATGATATTCTTGTTATAGAATATAATGGTAAAACAAATCTATATCACATATTAGAATGGTACATTAGTTATGAACATGGTCGAAGTAAAATGCATTTTGATAATAGACACTTTAATTATTATAGATTAATTGAAATGTTAAATAATAATGCTATTGAATATATAAATCATCATATTAGCTATGAAACAATTAATAGATATTTTAAAAACAGTGTTGCAATATACAATTCAATGCAACGAGATTTTGAAGTTGTATCAAAATTTTATATAGCAGATAATGTAGGAGAAAAAATTATGACTAGAGAGTTATTTAAGGGATTTAAATTATTATAATTAATAAAAGATATTGATTACAAACCAATATCTTTTTCTTTGAAATATAACTTGAAAATAAAATAGAAAAGTGTATAATATAGAGTAATTTATTTGGAGTGTGGCAATAATGAAAATTAAAGAATTAAAGGACAATGAGAATATTGAAATTATTAAAGTATCAAAACACATTAATACACCTGATAGAGTAACAATAGAAATTCCACTAATTGAGACACAAATGATTACTGATGGTTTAGTTGAAGTGGATGAGAAACAAAAGGAAGAATCTATCGAAAACTATTGTATTAATGGAAAAAAATATGATTATTACGTTGATACATTAAAAACTCAAAATGTTAGTTTAAAAAATCATAGTTATGTAATAGTATATTTAACTGCTTATGAATATGTAACAACGCAAGGAAAAACTCTTTGGATTCCAATTATAAAAGATATGTCCGTATACCTTTCAGATTTAAAAAATAAAAAAGCTTTAAGGCAAGTGAGACAAGTAATTAGTCATATTAATAGTTGTGGAAGAATTCCATCAACAACTCTTGAAAAAATAAATCTATGTAATAATTCATCTAGGAAAATAAAAGTTAAGAGATTTTAATAGTTAACAAAGGATATTAGTTATAAAAACCAATATCTTTTTTTTTAAAATATAACTTGAAATAAAATAACAATTTATTATAATGATTATTACAAGGGAGGTTACTTATGAAAGATAAGTATACATATTCTGAAGTGCTATTTTTGGGGGAAAAGGATAACAAAAAAATTCGATCTATTTCAATCGAATTTTTATAAAAAAACGTCGAATTTCGACGATTTTTGCTTTTGAAGCAATTGTTTGTGTCATATAAGAAATTATTACACCACTTGAATTTACTCAATTGATAAGTAGATTGTATCATAAAATCATAAAAAGTCAAAATCATTTTTATTATTAATACACTAAATTAAATTGCAAGTTACTGTTTTTTTACATTGCGATTAAGTTTTTTAAACAAGCTAATTATAATAATGTAGATACAATTGACTTATTATGTTATAATTATTTATAGGGAGAGTTATAAAATGGAAGAAAAGAAGATATTGAAAATAATTGATGAGAAGGGAAAAGAAATTGAATATGAAGTTTTAATTGCATTTAAGTGGACAAAGACAAATAAAAATTATATTGTTTATACAGATAATACAAATAATGATAATGGTGATTTAAATGTATTTGCTGCTATTTATTATCCTAATAATAATTTTAAATTAGATTCTATTGAATCGGATGAAGAATGGGATGAAATTGATAGACGATTAAAGGAATTACAGTAAGGATGTGTAATTAAATGATAAATAATAAAGAAAAAATAACAATACAAGATTTTATTACAGAAATAGAGCAAATCAATTATTTTGAGATTTTAGATGTTATAAAGCCATTAATCATTTATTATATTACTAGTAAAACAATCTCAGCTTATCAACTTCATAGGAATTATAAGCCAAAGAAAATCTCCAAAGTTGTATTACCACCAACATTAAATAAAGAGTATAGTGAACTTGACATTAAAAAAATAACTGTTACAAAATATAGAGAATCAATATTAAAATTTGCTGAAGTTTTAATTAATAATTTTCCTGCAAAAGATTTAATCAATTTTTATAATAATATACATGATTTAAAGATAAAAGAAAAAAAATTTAAAATTCAAAATTTTATTTTAAGGTCAAATACTGCTGGTGAGTATATCCCAAGCGTTAATGAAATAACTATTGACGATGATACTGCGGAATTAACTATGTATCATGAATTATTTCACATGGCAAGTTCAACATATAAGGATGGTATTATTTATTCAGGTTTTAATCAAAGTTCTTTTAAACCAAGAATTGCTGATTTGGGAAAAGGAATAAATGAAGGTTACACAGAATTATTATCTCGAAGGTATTTTGGTAAACTCACAAATGCTTATGAGTATGAAGTTTTTATTACAGAAACATTAGAACAAATAGTAGGTAAAGAAAAAATGCAAAGCCTATATTTAAATTCTAACTTAAAAGGATTAATTGATGAACTAAAACAATATGTATCTGAAGAAGAAATAATGAAATTTATATTTAATACAGATTTTTTAGTTGATCATCTTCATGATAAGAAGTTACAATTATTTGAAAAAAATATGATTAATAATAGTCTAAAAAATATTACTAGATTTGTTATAATTTGTTATTCAAAAAAATTACAGAAGCTGCTTGTAGATGGAATCATATTGACAAATGATGAACTATTACAAAAATTAACAAAATTTATTTCATCACTGACTTCTAATATTAAAATTGGGAAACATAGATATGAAGCAATGACAGCTAAAGATGTTCAAGAAAGCTTGGAATTATCTTTTGAAAATACTGGTTTTACTGTGTCTATAAATCAAGAAAAACAGTCAGATGTTAAAAGATAAAAAAATATTTAGAAAACAATAACTATGACATTTTAAATGTTTTTGAATGTCAATAATTTAGTGAAATTTAAAAATTTAATTTACAATTGAAAATCATATTGAGAATAATAGTAGGTTAATATATAATATTAAGACATAAAGGAAGATTTATGAAAAAAGCAATTTTTAAAAGTGCAGTACATATGATAATTGTTAAAGATAATAAAATTTTATTACAAAAAAGAAAAGGTTCTAAATTATGGCCTGGTTATTATGCTTTACCTGCCGGTCATATTGATGAAGGTGAAAATCAATATGATGCATTGATTCGTGAAGCACATGAAGAATTAGGAATCAATATTGATTCAAAGAACATAATAAATAGTTATGTTGTATTAAGAAGAAATTATTTTGAAATTGATGGTAAACAACTAGAAGCATATATAGATTATTATTTTGAAATACATGATTATATTGGAATTCCAAAAATAATAGAAATGAATAAATGTGAAGAATTGGTATGGTCTGATATTAATGACTTACCAGAACCATTTATTAATTATGAAGGAGTTTTTTTAGAAGACAGAACAATATCGACATACGATTGCAAAATAGATGGACCATATGTTAAAAAACCAGCAAAATAGTTTGTAATATTTTGATATTACTTTTTATTAAACAAAAAAATTATAAAAAGTAAAAAATATGTTTTGTCTCGCATACCTAGACATTTCTTTAAAAATTTAGTACAATGAATTTTGAGGGAAATATGAAAGGAAATAGTTTTTTATTTGATTTGGGAAATGCATTATACAAGTTTTTTGACGGTCAAGAATTATCTTACAAAGAATTAAATATGGTAGCTAATGCAGACGACAGTACTAAGTTAATTGCTTTATATATTAATGCATGTGAAAGATTAGAAATTAGAAATGACAAAAGTCTTGTTAATTTGTATAAAAATAACGATGTATTAAAAAGCTTAAATAATGTCAATAAAACAAAGTAGATATATTAAAAAATTATAATTGTTCAATAAAAGTTATGATTTAATAAAACAGATTATACTTAATGTAAAATATTAAAAAACATTGCTCCCTCAGAGAGCATGTTTTTTTAACTTTTTTTATCAGGATAAGATGATGGTATCACAACATTATGATTTATAGATAAATCCTAAGAGTGGTTGGTAGTTGACATATTGTATCAAATGTGTTATAATATAACCACATTTTAAGAAAAGGGGGAATATTTAAAATGGAAAATCAAAAAGTATATGAAATTATAAGAATTGAAAAAGAAATGAAAAAGGATACTGCTAGAACTGCTACTTTTGGCTTAATTGTTACTGTTTCATCTGCACTATTAGGTGGAATGACTATTAGTAATTTTTATAATGGTAATAATTTTTATGGATTAGTTTCATTAATGGGAACTATTTGCACATTAGGTGGTCTTTTTAATACTGCTTATTCTTATGGAGAAAAATGTAGAGAAAATGCTGCTCAAATAAAAGTTTTAAAAAGACAAGCTGGAATTAATGAAAATAGATAGATTTGACGTAATAACGCTAGATGATAATAAAAAATATGTAGTTGGAGCAATTATAAAACATAAAAATGTAGATTATTACTTTTTATGTAATAAAAATAATCCTGAACAATATATGTTTTGCTATTTAGAAGACAATAAACTTGTTAAAGTAGAAGACAGTAATTTAATACAAATATTATCATTAATGATTACAAAAGATTTATTTGATAACAAAGAGTCATAGTTTAAAATAAAAACTATGGTTTTTTATATTGTAATAATTGCTCCCTCAGAGAGCATATTTTTTTTACTTTTTTTATCAGGATAAGATGATGGTATCACAACACTAGGATTTATAGATAAATTCCAGTGTTTATGTGACGCCAAACTTATTTTGCACTTGCAAAATGCTCCCTCAGGCATATAATTTGATAATCTTTGGCCTTAAATACTAATGAAAATTGCTCCCAAAATGACCTTTTTCTGAAAAAGTTGAGGGAGCAATTTTTTAGTTAATTTTTTTAATATTTGTAGTAATTACACCTATATGAATCTTATTTTTGTTAAATTTATCATCTATTAAAATAGGTATAACTTTATAAATAATTTCATCCTCATTTTTGAATTCAAATGTTAATCCTTTTTCATTATCATAATCGTTTATAAAGTTATCTATTGTTGTTTCAAATGCTGGATGTTCATAATAATGTATGTTTTCAAATTCTGATAGAGTTTTTAAATATTTGTATAAAGATTCTTTTGTAAATGGATAAGTTAAATATATTGTTTCTGGGTTATTATTAACAGTTATTTCAATAGGTATTTCACTTAAACCTATATTTCCTAGTTTAGTTATCTTCTCTTTAAATACTTGCTTAAATTCAATATCTTTTAATCTTATTCCATATTTAGATTCTTTATCTATATCAAATGTTATTGATTCTAAATGTCTTGATATGAAATCTTGTTTTTCTTCTTTTGTTTTAATATTCCATTCTTGTAGTGAAAATGATTTATTATAATCTTCTGATAGTAGTATTTTAGATATATCTCTATTAACTAAAACTTTATTAATATCATATTCTTTTGTATTTCCAAATTTAATTTTTTCTTCTTTTTTTATATTTAATTTTTCTAATTTTTGATTAATCATTTTTAAATCTTCTTCAAAGTCTTTAACTTCAACTATACCAAGTATATAAGCATTTTTAATTCTTTCTTTTTGCTTATTTAATGAAGATATTTCATTATCTATCTTTTTATTTTCAATGCTATTATTTTTCTCTGCAAATAATGTTAGATAATATTTATTATATTTTTCATCATAATTTATTAAGTCTAAAGCTATATCAACAAAATATTTTTCTACATATTCATCTCTAATATTAAACTTACATTCTTCACAATTGTAATAAGTATATCTCCTATTTCTTGAGCCAGATCCTTTGCATTTCATAATCTTTCCACATTTAGGACATTTAATCTTTTGAAAGAACATATAAACTCTATCTCTTGTATAAGTTCTTTGATTCTTTTCTTTTTGTAATTGGCATTCTTCCCAAATATATCTTGGAATAATAGGCTCAACTACATCTGTATAAATAACTGGATCTTTACCAATTTTCTTATGTATTTTATTATATTGAACATAATCTCCCATATATATTCTATTATTGATTATTGATTCAATTTTAGAATCTTTCCATTTTTTATTTAAAACATTTTCTTTATTAAATATATTAGATATTTTTTGAAATGAATAACCTTTCATATATAAATCAAATATTCTAATAATTATATCTTTTGTAGATTCATCTATTATTGTTTTTTTATTGCCATCTTTTTTATAACCTAGTGGAACTATACCAGGTAAATGTCCGCATTTAATTGCACCATTTAGACCAAATTTAGTTCTTTCAGAAACTATTTCAATTTCAAGTTGTGATAAGACAGTTAACATTCTTACAAAGAATCTACCATTAGCAGTAGATGTATTAACATCATCTCTATCACATACTAGATAACAGTTATTTTGTTCTAGTAGAGTAATAAGTTCTTCTAAATCTCTTACTGAACGAGTGACTCTATCTAGTTTATAAGCCACTATATAATTAATTTTACCATCTTGCATATCCTTTAACATTTCTTGAAACTTTGGTCTATGCTCCATATCTTTTGCACTTATACCAGCATCACAATATACTTTATATATTTCATAACCTTTATAAGTGCATAATGCTTTTAATTTTTCTTCTTGTTCTCCTAAAGAAAACCTTCTCTTGCTTGATCTTCAGTTGATACTCTTATATAAATACCTGCGATTTTCTTTTCTTCATTCATATTATTTGCCCCTTTCTTTAAAAAAAGAGCCAAAAGTATCCTAAATACTTCTGACTCTTAAAATTAACCTTTTAAAATATATTATCATAAGCTATCTCCTTTTTCATCGAGATACTTTCCTTTGATAGTTATTTATAATACTATATTTTTTTAATTAGTCAAGCCATTAGTATTAGATATTACTTGTTTTTCTAAAATAAAGTTCTAAATCTGATAGTTTATATTTTGTTTCATAATCATTAATATAAAAATATGGATTACCATTAAAAAATAAAAATGTATAATTATTTATTCTTATTTTATGTGGTTCTACATAAGCAATATTAGTTGGTAATAATTTAATTAATTTACCTTTTTCGATTTGTATCTTCTCCCCCGAGAAGTTTTTAGCCCAGTTAATCTTTTTTAATAACTCATCACTTAACTCAATATTCTCCTCAATCGCCTTTATCATCTATGTTTATACCTTCCTCTCTTGAGTTAAAATGTTATCTTAGAAGTGCTTATGTGGGTCTTAAAAATAACAAAAAAACTCAATATTTCAATTGAGTTTCATGTATAAACGTCAAAATTTCGACGATTTTTACATATGGAGCATTGGTCGAGTGATAACACAACCAATATTACAAAGTTACATATAAAACCATTAACTATATAAAATATATCACAAAATTATAAAAAAGCAAAGTTATTTAATTACTTCATATTTTACTAATGTATATCTATTTACTTAAAAGTATTATTATGCTATTATAAAAAAACTAGATTAGAGGAATAATATGAAAAATAATCATATAGGAATTTGCCACATATGTCAAAAAAGATGTAATCTAACATATGAGCACATACCACCATATAAGGCTTTTAATTGGTACTCAGCTAAATCAATTGAAGGCGATGAAATAATGAAATTAATTACTGATAGTAATAGAATGCCTTGGGAAACAAATGGATTGAAATATTGTCAAAAGCAAAGAGGTATGGGTATGTATTCACTATGTCAAAATTGTAATAATATTACTGGTTCTTTTTATGGCACAGAATATATAAAATTTGCACATACAATCAATAACTTATTTCCAAAAATAGTTGAAATATGCAAACGAAATGAAAATAATATAGTTGAAATTGAAATAAAAGGAATGAGGCCATTATTATTTGCTAAACAAGTTCTTTCAATGTTTTGCAGTACATGCCAAAGTATAACAAAAGAAGATAAACATATATCGGATTTACTACTGAATAAAGATATGCAAGGCTTAGATTCAAAAAAATATAAATTATCTATGTTTTTGCTTAACCAACATAGAATAGAATATACTGGAATTCAAGCAATGTTTATTGACACGATTGGAATAAAACAAATAGCAACAATTGATGCATATCCATTTGGATTTGTATTAGAATTTAATCCTAAAGAGAATATTTCATCACCTGAATTAAATATTACAAGTTTTTTCAATGAGTATGAGAATAAAGAGTATGATATGCACTTTGGATTCCCAATTCTAGAAAGGAACAATATTATTTCATGCGATTATAGAACTAAAGAAGAAATAAAAAATATTACTGAAGAAAATAGAAAATACATTAATTAATTTATAATATATTTAAAACTTAAAAAGCATTGAGCAATAGATAAAAAGTCTTGATTAGATAAAAGCTCCCACAGAATTTCTAAAAAAATTGAAAAAAGGAGCATTTATTTCTTTTAAATAAAGAGATAATTAAGTTAAAAATACTCTGTGGGAGCAATTTTGCAAGTGCAAAATAAGTGGTGTCATAAAAATATGGATATTTCCTAGAAATATTTATATTTTGACACCTCATACTTATCCTGATATAAAAAAGTAATATTTTGTGTATTCTGTGGGAGCAAAAAATATATTTAAAAGAATCAAAATCATTATAAATCTTGTTGAAATAAATAAAAGTATTGTATATAATATTAAGGCATAAGGGAGGATTTGCAAATGGAAAAAAAGGAAAGTATGTATAACAAATTAAACGATTTAATGAATGTTACATTGGGAGAATTATCAGAAAATCCAGAGTATAATGCTAAGACCAAAGATATTTTAAAAGAATATAAAGATTATTCAATTTATGATTTATTTGTGTTAGCAAAAATAGATATTCTTTTAATGGATGAATGTATTAGTCAAGAAACACATGATAATTTAATTAATTTGTATAAAACTTATATTGGGTTATTATTGGTTGCAAGTAATATAGAAAAAGATGACAAATTATCTGATTGTATTTCTGAAAGAGTAGAAAGAATTTCTGACTTATTTTATCTTCATGGTTTAAGTGATGATGGATTATATGATTTATTAACAGATAATGATTATGTTACACAATATAGTGCTGGTACTGAAAAAGAAATAGAGGATACTGCAAAAAGACTAACTAGAGTTAGAATTGTCCTTAATACTGATAATTAAAAAATTTTACAGATATAGTAATAGTCAATTAAAACTATTACTTTTTAATTAATATGTGATACAATTTATTTGGAGGAAATGAATGAGAATATATTTAATCGGCCCTGTTGGCGTTGGAAAATCTTATATTTTAGACAAATTAGATAAACTTGGTTATACAGTGCATAGTGATCCAATAATTGATCAAAATTTATTAAGGAAAGGAACTCCTTATGAAGTTCAAATTGCTATTGAAAGCGCTTTGTTATTAAGAGACATAAATAGTAAAGATGGTATTTTTGATACTGCATTGGAATCGGCTAAGTATTATACACGTTTACAATTTGAAAATGGAGATATAAATGAAAAGGAATATAATAATATACAAAATATAGAAAATATATTTCAAGAATTATTAAACAATACTGATAATCATTATATTTTTATAAAAAGGGATTTAGAAGAAATTAAAGAACAAATTAGAAAACGTGGAAGAAGTTATGAAATAAATAATCAATTTTATGATAGAATTAACACGATTCTATTAAACTGTTTTAATAAATCAAAAGAGAATTTGGATATCATAACTTTATGCGGAACAGATATATCACCAGTAATAGAAAGAATTGAAGAATTGTATAAAAGTAAGATTAGATAGTGCTCCCTCAGAGGACATGTTTTTTTAACTTTTTCTATCAGGATAAGATGATGGTATCACAACACTAAAAGTTTATAGATAAATTCTAGTTTTTATGTGACACCAATCTTATTTTGCACTTGCAAAATGCTCCCTAGAATTAATAATTTTATATTTTTTGCTTTAAATACTAATGAAAATTGCTCCCAAAATGCTTATTTTTTTAATAATGCCAGGGAGCAACTTTTTTAATTATTTTCTAAAATATTTGACTTAATTGGTTTAATCTGTATGTCTTTTAATTCATTATTTATATCATATTCACTCATTGAATCACTTGGAATATAATTAAATAATTTGTTTATATCTTTTTCATCTTTTAAAACTTTTATATCATTTCCATTTATATAAATAATACCCATTTTATATTCTTCTATTTTACTTGGATCTTCATATTTAGAGTAATCTTCAAGTGGAAATATTCTTATAATTGCTGAATTATTAGTTAAGTAATCAAAATACATTACTTTATCTTTTACATAATAAGTTGCTTCTTTATAAGATACTTTATAATAGTTTTTAAGTCTCATTATTACCCCAGCAGCTTCTTCTTCATTTAAGTATCTACTGCATCTTATTTGACCTGCAAAACTACCAAAGAAGCATTCTTCCATTCTATCTATATAACCATTTGTATAAAGGTCATTACAAGGCTTAGCAATTGATTCTCTAAAATTAATATTTTTAACATTTACATACCCATTTTTAAGTTCTAATTCAATGTTATCTACAAAAGTCATAACTAACTTTGCTTTTTCTTCTCTTGTTCTTTTATTCCAAGTTTTATATTCTTCTTCATATTTTTCTTTATATAAACATTTATTCATAAATGCTATATCTCGAGAGAGTAGTATATCTTTAGCACTATAACTATATATCTCACATTTTTCAGAATTAATAATTTAATTTTTTAATTCTTCGATTGATTTATTAATTATATTAGATTTTTCTTTAAATTCTTTTAAATTAAAAGCTCCATCTAAATATGCATTTTTAAGTCTTTCTAATTTTGAGTTTTGTCTTTCTATTTCTTTTTCAATTTCTTCTCTTGGCTCATCAAAGTTTTTAATAATCATAGGTGCAAAGAATTGATTAACTATTGAATCATATTCAACTAGTTCATCAGCAAAATCTTTAAAATAATCTTCTATATCATTTTCTTTAATATTTAATTTACAATCTCTACAATAATAGTAATAATAATCATGTCCTTTTTTCTTTGCTGCTTTTCCACCTATTATTTTCCCACATTTAGGACATCTTAATTTTTGCAAATAAATATAAGTAAGTGTTCTTTTATAAGCTTTAGCATTATTCTTTTTTTGAAATTGACATTCTTCCCATATATCTTTTGTAATAATTGGTTCAACTACATTTTCATAATAAGTGGGATGTTTTGTTCTTTTACCATGCACAAAGTCTCCTTTATATACCTCATTTTGAATAATATGAAATATAGTTGAATCTCTCCATTTTTTATTTAATACATTTTCTTTATTAAATAGAGTGGCAATTTTTTGATGAGATAAACCATTATGATATAAATCAAATATTCTAATTACAATATCTCTAGTAGAAGGATCTGGAACTAACATTTTATTTTCATGTTTATAACCAAGTGGTGCTTGACTAGGTAAATGTCCTTGTTTAATTGCTCCCACTAATCCCATTTTTGTTCTTTCACTTGTTCTTTCAATTTCATTTTGTGATACACTCATCATTATTCTAGCTATCATTTTACCATTAGCGGTAGTTGTATTTATATCATCATAGACTATATCTATATATGCTTCATTTTCATCTAGAAAATTTAATATATTTTCCCAATCATATATACTTCTTGTTATTCTATCTTGTTTTAAGGCAAGAAGTGTGTTTATTTTCTTCTTTTTGATATCTTCCTTTAATCTTTCAAATTCAGGCCTATAATTACCTTTTTTAGCACTTATACCTTCATCAGTATAATAACCACCAATTTCATAATTATTAAGTTTACAATATGCTTCTAATCTTTCTTTCTGCTCTGGTAAACTAAAACCTTGTCTTGCTTGATCTTCGGTTGATACCCTCATATAAAGACCAGCTATCTTTTTAATTCCATCATCAAATATTTTCATTTAATTCAACTCCTTTTTCTAAAAAAAGAGGAGACAGTAGCGCATAAAAGTCTATGTACCACTGACTCCTCAGAATTTCTAATATTATAAATTTTCTCTTTTCGTTTTATCATGATGTACCTCCTTTTTTCGAGATACTCTCTTTGATGGTTATTTATAATATACAATTTTTCTTTTAAAGTCAATAGTTTAAAGACTTTTAAAGACTTTTAATATATTCTTGAAATTCACTAAATTTAAGTTTAGTTCCTAAATTTTTAACAAATATATCTCTTGAATAATTAAAAGCAAAGAATATAGTATTATTAATTATTATTTTATTAGGTTCAATATAATTAAGATTTGTTTTATCAATTGTATGAATAAACCCATTAGATATTTTACATTTTAAATTACTATACTTACACACAAATTCAATTCTTTCTTTTAATTCTTCTTCAATAGGAACTTCCTTAGTAATAATATTTAACATAAACTCATCCTTTCTAGTTGGATGGTTCTATATAACAAAAAAACTCATGATTTCTCATAAGTTCTATATATTTAGTTCAGATTATTCCGAACAGATTTAACTCTGGAGCAGGTGAGGAGAATCGAACTCCCGTTAGCAGCTTGGAAGGCTGAAGTTCTACCATTAAACTACACCTGCATTTGTTAATTGCATAATTAATTCTACTTTAAAAATTATGCTTTGTCAACTATTTTTATTCATTTTTGGTAGAAGTTTAGCCATATTTTGTTAAAAATTACTTCTCATTTACAGTTATATCTTTATTTGATGGACTACAAATACATTTTCCAATAATATCAAATCTAGAACCATGACATGGACAATCCCATGTTTTTTCTATTTCATTAAATTGAAGTTTACAACCTGCATGTGGACAAGTTCTCTTAACAACATATTCTTTGTCATCAATAGTATATCTCATTAAATTATCTTCATAAATAATATTTTTATTTTTCTTTAGTCCTTTTATGTAACCTTGTATTGATTTACAAGTATTAGGTATTGTATTTATAATTTTTTTAATATTTGTTCTATTTGGATTAAATAATTCTATATATTCATTTTCTTTATTTAGAATTATATCTTTTAATATTTTACCTGATAGAAAACTATTAGTAAGTCCCCAAGTATTATAACCAGTAGCAATAAAAATATTATCTTTAAGTCTACCTATATAAGGTAAACTATCATTTGTCATGATATCAGAATTACTCCACAAGTAATTAACATTTAAATTTAAATCATTTACTTTTTTTAATAGTTCATTAAAATTCTTTTTATCATCTGTATCACTATTTATAGAATGTGAATTACTTAAATAAATTAAATTATTTTTATAAGTTCTAATTGATATAAACGGATTAGAATAACTAATTAAAGATATTTTATTTCCTTTATAATTTGAAGCACTTAAATAAGATTTTTCTAAACTTGCTTTAATTGGAAACATAAATGGTAATATAAAATATGGATAATGTGATGCGATAATAACAAATTTTGCTTTTATCTGATTAGAATCTGTATAGCATATATATTTATCATTATCTTTTTCTATTTTTTTAATACTTGTGTTTTCATAAATAGGGAAGTTTATATTTTTAATAAGACCATATGCAAATTTAACTGGATTAAACATATAAGTATTATTAACTTTAAACATGTATTTGCTTTTAACTAAATTAGTATCATCTTTAAAAGTTTTAAAATTATTGTCATTTAGAAATTGTTCAAGTCTTTTTAATTTTATTATTTCATGCTCTTGATTTGTATAAATGATTGAATCAGTTTGTTCTAAATCACATTTAATATTTTCTAGTTTTATAACTTCTTTAATCATATTTATAGCATCTATTTGTGAATTAATATATTTTAAAGCAATTTCATTATTAAAATTTTTTCTTATTTTATCAATTAAATTATTTTGTAAAAAGGTGAGTTTTCCAGTACTATTAGAAGTAGTAGAAGATACTAATTTATTTTGTTCTACTAACATTACATTTAAATTAGTATTTTTTAAATGATATAGTGCACTTATTCCAGATAATCCTCCACCTATAATTAAAACATCTACTTCCGTGTTTTCTTTTAAAGTAGGATATTCTTTTCTTTTAATATTATTCCATATACTTATATTTTTCATAATAATAGTATTTGTTAATAATAAAAATATATAACAAAAAAACATTTAGTTTTCTTTTTCTAAATGTTTCTTTTCAATTTCTTTTAAATAAAATTCATATGTCTCTTCGGAAACATCATCAAAGTTTCTTGATAACATTTTTTTAGCATTAATAGAAACTTTTTTAAGTTCTTTTTTATTACTTAATATTTCTTTTATTTTATTTTTATATTCATTTTTATCTTCTATAGATAAGTATCCATTAACATTATCTATTATTGTTTCTGAAGTAGCACTTCCTTTTATAAAAAGTCCTGGTGTTTCATTAATAGCTGCTTCAATTTGAACTAAACTGCATGCATCAAATACAGATGGAAATAAGAATAAATCTGCGCGATAATAAATTGATGAAAGTAATTCTCTATCATTTATTTTACCTGCGAGTATTACATCATCTTGCATATTATATTCTTTTATTTTATCTTTTAATCTTTCTTCATCTGGACCTGATCCAACATAAATCATTTTAAATTTAACTTCATTTTCTTTAAGTAATTTTAATGAATCTAATATAAAGAATATATTTTTTATTTCATTAATTCTTCCTACAAATAAAAGCACATTATCAGTATCTTTTAAATTATATAAATCATTTACTTTTTTAATAGCTTCTTTTTTATCTTTAACTTCCTTTATATCAGTTCCATTATAAATAGTATAAGGTTCTTTTTTATATCCATTCTTTTTATATAAAGAACCTGTTCTATTGTTTACTGATATGGCAGAGTCACAATTATTGTAAACTCCGATTAAGTTTTTAACAATTGGTTTTACAATAAAATCTTTTTTAAATATTTTTTTAATTTCATAATCAAATTGAGTATGCATAGTTATAATCGCAGGTACATTTAAATCATGTGCAATAGAAAGACCAATTCTACCAATTAAAAATGGTGAATGGATATGTACTATATCAAAGTTTTCATTTTTTATTTCTTTATATTTTTTTGATATTTTAGATGGCTTAAATGAAAATTGATATTCGGTATTTAAGAAATGATGACTTTTAATTCTAATAATTTTATATGGATAATTTTTATCATTTTCTATTGTATCAGTTTCAGGTACTATTACGGTAACATCATTATTTTTAGATAATTTTCTAGCAAGATTATCAACAACAACTACAACACCATCAGTATGTGGATAAAATGTATCTAAAAACATTCCTATTTTTAATTTTTTATTCATTTTACTTCTCCTAGTAAGTTTAGTATAACACAAAAAAAATAATAATTGTGAAATATTGGTGATGGTTTACAATTATCATAGCATTATTTAAAAATATTAAATATAAATTGTGACAATTTTTATTGTCATTTTTTCTTTATAATATTTTTATTATGTTATATAATATTTTTGTAGGTAAGGTGATATATATGGATAGAATGAATGAATTAATTGAACTTTTAAATAAATATAATTATGAATATTATACATTAGATAAACCAAGTGTAGAAGATAGTGAATATGATAGATTAATGCAAGAACTTATAAGAATTGAGTCTTCTCATCCAGAGTGGGTTCGAAGTGACTCTCCAACTCGTAAGATTGGTGGAGAAATTATTTCTGAATTTGTAAAAGTTAGACATGAGGTACCTATGTTTAGTTTAGGAAATGTATTTAATGAAGAAGAAATTAGAGATTTTGATGATAAAGTTTCTAAAGTATTTCCTCATCATGAATATGTATGTGAACTTAAAATAGATGGACTTGCAGTTTCACTTGAATATAAAAATGGTGTGCTTAAAAGAGCGGCAACTAGAGGGGATGGTACTGTTGGTGAAGATATAACTCATAATGTTAAAACTATTAAAAGTATTCCACATAAATTAACTGAAAATGTTGATGTAACCATTCGTGGTGAAGTTTATATGCCTAAGAAAAGCTTTGAAAAACTTAATAAATATCAAAGTGAACATGGTGAAGCAGTATTTCAAAATCCAAGAAATGCAGCAGCTGGTTCAATTAGACAACTTGATTCTAATGTTGCTGCAAAACGTGGGCTTGATGCATTTTTATATCATTTTCCACTTACTCCATTTAAGACTCATTATGAAAGTTTAATGTATATGAAAAAACTTGGATTTGTAGTAAATCCAAATATTAAATTATGCAAAAATATAGATGAAGTATTAAGCTATATTAATGAATGGACAGAAAAAAGAAGTTCACTTCCTTATGAAATAGATGGTATTGTTATTAAAGTCAATGATATAGATATGCAACGTGAACTTGGATATACAGCTAAAGTACCTAAGTGGGCAACAGCATATAAGTTTCCTCCAGAGCATGTACTTACAAGACTTACTGATATAATATTTACTGTTGGTAGAACTGGTCAAATAACACCAAATGCTGTGCTTGAACCAGTTAGAGTAATGGGAAGTACTATCTCAAGAGCAACGCTTCACAATCAAGACTTTTGTAAAGAAAAAGATATACGAATTGGAGATTACGTGTACATTTATAAAGCAGGAGATGTAATACCAGCGGTTGATAGAGTAGAATTATCAAGAAGAAATGGAACTGAACGTGAATTTGAAATGATTAAATATTGTCCAATGTGTGGTTGCGAACTTAAACAAAAACCTGGTATGGTAGATTTCTTTTGTGAAAATGTTCATTGTCCTGCACGAAAAGTAGAAGCTCTTATTCATTTTGTTAGTAGGAATGCTATGAACATAGATGGTTTAGGTGATAGAATTATGGAAGACTTCTACAATTATGGTTTTATTAAAAGAATAAGTGATATTTATAAACTTAATACAAAAAGAGAGGAACTTATTGAGCTTGAAGGATTTGGTATTAAAAGTGTAGATACAATGCTTGAAAATATTGAAAAATCAAAGCATAATTCGCTTGATAGATTATTGTTTGCTCTTGGTATAAATGGCATTGGTGCTAAAACTGCTAAAATATTATGTAAATATTATACAAGTATTGATACTTTAATGAATGCAAGTGAATATGAATTATCTAACATTCATGATATTGGACCAATATTATCTAAAAATATAGTAGATTATTTTAAAAATGAAAACAACTTAAAAGAAATAGAAGAGCTTAAAAGTCTTGGAGTAAATATGACTTTTGAAGGATCAGCTCTTATAGAAGATGATAACTTTAAAGATAAAAGATTTGTAATAACTGGATCATTTGATAATATTACTCGTGATGAAATAAAAAAATATATTGAAGAACGTGGAGGGCTTACAAGCGATTCAGTTAGTAAAAAAACAAGTGTTGTTTTAGTAGGACGTGATCCTGGAAGCAAAAGAGATAAAGCAATAGAATTAAATATACCTATATGGAATCAAGAAAAATTATTTGATATAATGGGTATAGTAGAAAAATAAAACAAAATATAGTATAATAAAATAACCAAGGAGAAAATATATATGAAAAAAAGTAAAAGTGGAGATATTAAAATATTATTAGTTTTATTATTTATATTGATTGTTTGTTTTGCAATAATAGGAATTTTATTCTATAAATATTTCTATTCAGGAACAAGTACAACTAAATATGGAGATAGACTTGAAGGCATAGAAAATTATAAATTAAGTAGTACTTTAGAAAGTGATATTCAAAGTGTTTATGAAAAGACTACTTCTGTCGATAAAGTAAAAGTTGATATTGAAGGTAAAATAATATATATTAATATTGCATTTAAAGAAGCAATAAAAGTTGAAACAGCTAAAAGTGAAGCAATAAAATCACTTGATAAAATAGGCGAAGAAAATTTAAAATATTATGATGTACAATTTATTCTTACTTATTCAGGTGAAGAAGAAAATAGTAATTTTCCTATTTTTGGTGCTAAAAGTGCTGATAGTTTAAAGGTGGTATGGTAGTTTATGAAAAATAAAAAAACAGTATTAATAGTTTTTTCATTAATATTATTATTTGTAATTGGTTTTTTTGGAACATTATATTATTTAACTAGTACTGCAAATAATTATTCATTCGCCGAAAAAAAATGGATTAGTGAAAATTCATCAAAGACATTTGAAATATACGTTGAACCAAACTTACCAGTTTTTTCTAAAGATGGTACTGGTGTTTTTCATGAATATTTAAGAACATTAAAAGAAGATACTGGCCTTAGTTTTGATATTTCAACTACAAACAATAATGGAATAAAATTACAAAATAAAAATAGTGTTAATAATGATGATATAGTATTTTATAAAGATCACTTTGTTTTAATAGGAGCAAAGAATGTTATTAATACATTAAGTGATTTATCTAATAAAAAACTTGGAGTAATTGAAAGTGATAAAGGTAATGTTTCATATTACTTAACCGAATATAACAACATAAATCTAAAAGGTTATAAAGATATTGATGCATTAGATAATGCATATACATCTAAAGAAATAGATTTTATGATTATCCCAATGTATAAATATTTAGATGTAATAATATCTTCTGATTTAGAAATAGTATTTCATTTAGATGGTTTGTTTTCATATTATACTTTAGTTCCATCTAGTAGTACTGAAATATTAAATAGTATAATGAGTAAATTCTATAATAGATGGGAAAGTACTTCTAAAGAAAAAATAAATAGTTATTTTTTAGACATGTATTATAATTCTAAAGAATATAGTGAAATAGAAAAAGAATCTATTACTGATGAAGATTTTATAGTTGGATATATAAATAATTTACCATTTGAAGGTATGATTAGAAATAATTTTACTGGTCTTACTGATACATATTTATCTAAGTTTGCTGATATTACGGGCGTAACTTATAAATATATAAAATATAGTGATTTAAAAGAATTACAATCTGCATTACAAGACAATAAAATAGATATTATGTTGAATTATTATTCTATTAGTAATAATAATTTTACAAGTACTAGAACATTAGGTTCAACTGAATATGTTGTTTTAGCACATGTTGACAACAATATAGTTGTAAATTCATTGTATAGCCTTAAAAATACTACTGTAACTATGCTTAATAATATGAATTTAAAATATAATATGTCTAGTAGAAATCTATTTGAAATAAAAGATTTTGATGATGTTAAATCATTACTTAAAAATATAGATAAAGATTCTATAGTTATAGTGGAAAAAGAAGTATATGATTATTATAAAGATAATTCTTTGAAAAATTATAGTATAAGATATATAGATACAGTTAAATTAAACAATTCATTTTTACTTAATAATAAAAATAGTGCCTTTAATAAATTATTTGATTTCTATTTAAGTACATTAAGCCCTAATGAAGTTAAAAATGAAAGTGTAGTAGGTGTGTTAGAAACTCTTAAAAGTAATAGAATATTTAATTTTTTAGTTAACAATATATTATATATAATAGTTATATTACTAATATTATCATTTGCAGTGTATATAGTTATTAGAAAAACAATGTATACTAAAAAAATTAAAAAAGAAGATAGACTTTATTATTTTGATGCGATGACTAATTTAAAAAATAGAAATTATTTAAATGATAATATTGATTTTTGGTCTTCTACTAAAGTTTATCCTCAAGCGATTATAGTTATTGATATAAATGGTCTTAGAAAGTTAAATGATGTAGATGGACATGAAGCTGGAGATAATCAAATTAAAGCAGTAGCATCAGTTTTAATTAAGACTCAAAGAGATAACACTGAAATAATGAGAACTGATGGAGATGAATTTATAATTTATTTAGTTGGATATGATGAAAAGAAAATTGGAACTTATATTCATAAATTAAATAAAGAATTATATTCATCACTTCCAAATAAAGAATTTGGTGTGTCAATAGGGTATGCAATGATAACAAATGAGCAAACTACTATTGATGATGCGATTAATGATTCACTTTCTATGATAAGATCATCAAAAGGAAGAAATAATGAAAGATAAAGTAAAAAAAGCATATTATTTGATATCTAGTAGAGAACTTGGAATATTGCCAGGAAATTTGGCATATTCTTTCTTTCTTGCAATTATACCAATTCTTACTTTAATACTTTATGTATTTACAAAATTAAATATACCAAGTGATATTATAAATAATTTTTTAACTAGTACTTTTCCTAAAGGAGTAGTTACTTTATTAGAACCAATATTTACATCTGAAATAACAATTGATTCCTTAATTACAATAGTATTTGGATTGTTTGTTACTGCTAGTGGTTGTAATGCGATTATACTTGCAAGTAATACTATATTTAATATTGAAGATGCATCATTGTTAAGAAGATATATTAAATCAATACTATTAACAATTTTATTAATATTACTATTTGCATTTGTTGTAGTAGTACCATTGTTTGGAAGAACAATATTGTCTTTAATAGCAAGTTTTACTAATTTCTTTGAAGTTCATAAAAATTTAGTAAATGCAATATATGTAATATTACAAATTCCAGTTTCATTAATAATTGTATTTATGTTTATTAAACTTGTTTATGTAATAGCACCTGATGAAAGAATAGAAGGTAAATATGTTAATAAAGGAGCAATATTTACTACATTGGGTTGGTTACTTTCAACAAATATCTATTCTTATTATATAAATAACATTGCAAAATATAATTTAGTTTATGGAAATCTTGCTAACATAGTAATTCTACTTTTATGGTTTTATGTACTTGCATTTATATTTGTGATTGGCCTTCAAGTTAATAAAAGAACAATAGATGCTGGAATAGAAAAAACTAATACAATTAAATTAGATGAAATAAGAAAACGTGTTCAAGAAATTAATAAAAAGTAGTTGATTTTTAATAATTAATATGTTATCTTTATAAAGAGGAAAAAAGATATGGGAAAATTAAAGAATAAAATAGGAGTTTTATTATCTTATGGTAGTTATTCTATTAATGTTTTTAATTTTTTAGATATTTAGTCTCATCATTTATTGGTGAGATTTTTTTTGCTCAAATTTATTGTTTTTAGAAGGAGGAAATATGAAGAAAAACAGTAAAATGTTACTTGATACTAATGACAAACCGCCATTATTCAAATGGATACTTTTATCTTTACAACATGTATTTGCAATGTTTGGAGCAACAATTTTAGTTCCAATTTTAGTTAATGCACAGGCTGGTAGTGAAGTGCTATCAATCCCAGTAGCACTTATCTCTTCGGGTATAGGAACACTTATTTATATTTTGTGTACAAAAGCGAAAAGTCCAGTATATTTAGGAAGTTCTTTTGCTTACATTGCGCCTATGGCTGTGGCAGCTGTAAAAAGCGGTAAAGCAAGTGTATTTACTGCGATAATGTGTGTAGGACTTGTATATGTAGTTGTTGCATTAATAATTAAACTTGCTGGTAAAAAGTGGATTAATAAACTATTACCACCTATTATTGTTGGACCAATGATAATGGTAATTGGACTTGGACTTGCGCCAACTGCGATTAGTGAAATAGGACTAGATGCTGAAGTTATTCCTTGGAAAAATGTTGTAGTTGCACTTATAGCTTTTTTAACAACAGCTTTTGTAGCAGTTAGAGGAAAAGGTTTTATAAAAGTAATACCATTCTTAATTGGTATTATTATGGGATATGTTGCATCTATGATTCTTGGTATAGTTGATTATAGTGCTATAAAGGTAGCTAAAATATTTAGTATGCCAGCATTTTATATACCATTTGTTCATTATAAAATTAGTTTTGGAGCAATACTTACAATTTTGCCAATTGCACTTGTAACTATGGCAGAACATATAGGAGATCATAAAGTGCTTAGTTCAATAATAGATAAAGACTTAATTGAAGATCCTGGACTTGATAAAACATTACTTGGAGATGGAGTTGCAACGTTTGCAGCAGGTTTAATAGGTGGACCTGCTAATACAACTTATGGAGAAAATACTTCAGTAGTTGGCATGACTAAAGTAGCATCAGTTTGGGTAATAGGTCTTGCAGCAATTATCGCAATAGTATTTGGTTTTTTAGGACAATTGACTGCAGTTATATCATCAATACCATCACCAGTTTTAGGAGGAGTTGCAATACTACTTTATGGATTTATATCTGTTAATGGACTTAAAATATTAATTCAAAATCAAATAGATTTTGGAAATACTAAAAATGTAATAGTGGCTTCATCCATGTTAGTTTTAGGGCTTGGAGGAGCTGCAATATCAATAGTTACTAAAAATATATCAGTTTCTATATCTGGTATGTCTTTATCAGCAATAGTTGGTATTTTACTAAATTTAATAATTCCAAATGAGAAAAATAATTAAATATTATAATTGACTCTAATCATAGAGTCTTTTTAAATGTTTAAGATTATATAAGAAATAATTATTAATATAATACCAATTATTTTTTGATATTTCATCTCATTAATATTTAAAATTTTATAACTAATTATTTCCATAATCATATATGTAATTAGTAAAAGCAGAATAGATATTATAAAATTATGTGGTATAAATAAATCAATTAATGAGTAAGTTATTAAATAGAATATTATACCTATAATACTAATTATTGGTATAGATATTAATAAATTATTATACTTAATTAATTTTTTCTTATAAATAATATACTCTATTAATGTAGATATTAAAGTACTAGTAAATATAATTTTCATATGTTCCCAAACTGATTCATTTATAGGAAAAAATATTCCAGTAATAAAGTTAGGGAAAATTGTATAAACAAAATGAGTAATGAATGATATTAAAAAAATAATTATAACTATTAAAACTTTAATCTTTTTCATAATAAATTATATTCTAATAAATAAAAAATAGTTTATTTTATTTCTAAACTATTTTCTTCTTCATTATTAATTGCTTTATTTTCTATTTGCAATAACTTATTTACTTTTTTTGCTAATATTAGTGTAATAATTGTATCAATGATTAATAATGCTCCTTCTATTCTAACTATTATTTTAGCAAGAAATAATGGATTTATAATAACAACTATTCCTAAAATTATTATCAATATAATAAATGAAGTATATATCCACCATGATGTAGTTCTATTTTCTTTAAATTTTAAAATGTTTATTAAATTCATAAATCCACTTATTATTAATAATACACCAACTAAAATGTTTAATACTCTAATTATCCAAGTTGGATCTACAAATATTGTAATACTTATTGTAATCGCAGCAATACTTATTATTAAATAAATAATGTCACCATTAGTAAGATTAGGTTTTTCTTTATAAAGTCTTATTAGATATCCAATACCTCCAAGCATTAAAATACTTGCGATTAAGTATCCTCCAATACTCATTGATTCTACTGGAAATATTAGTAATAAAAGACCAAGTAATAAGAAAATAAATGCATTTACATTACTATTCCAATTTAACATTCTATACTTCATTTTTTATCAACTTCCTTTTTATGAATTAATTATATCAAGATTTTTAATGAAAAAAAATATTTTTTACAAAAATAATATTTTTCTTTCACAAACATTTAACAAAATGAAAATAAAATTGTATAATGTTAGAGGTGATAAAAATGGAGAAGGAAGAAAAAGAATTAGAAAAGAATGAAGTTATTAAAACAAGAAGAAAGAAGGTAAAAGAAGAAGTAAGTAATGAAAGCATTCCAGTAAAAGAAGTACAAGTTATTAAAAATAATAATACTGGACTTATAATACTAAATATTGTATTAATATGTTTATTATCAGTAGGTATTTTATATGAATTTTATTTAAAAGACAATGTATTTAAAAATAACAAACCGGTAAATGCAAATGTTAACACTTATGTTAGCGGAAATGTTCCTGAAAAAAAGAATATAACTATTACTGAAACAGGACTTGCAGATGCAGTTGAAAAAGTATATGATGCGGTTGTAGTAATTGAAAATTATAGTGGGACTAGAGTAACATCAAGTGGAAGTGGTTTTGTATTTAAAACTGATGATAAATATGGATATATTCTTACTAATAATCATGTTATAAATGGTTCTAAAGATATTAAAGTTACATTTACAAATGAAAAAACAGTTAATGCAACAGTTGTTGGTAGTGATGAATATTCAGATATTGCAGTTTTATCTGTACCAGTAAGTAGTGTAGTTATTAAGGCTGAGACAGGAAGTAGTGAAAACATGAGAGTGGGTGATACTACATTTGCAGTGGGTGCACCACTTGACTCAACTGTCTATTCATGGAGTGTAACAAGAGGAATATTAAGTGGAAAAAATAGAACAGTCGAAACTGATGATAGTATAATGGAAGTATTACAAACAGATGCTGCGATAAATGCCGGAAACAGTGGAGGACCTCTTTGTAATATAAATGGAGAGGTAATTGGAATTACTAATATGAAAATTGCAAGTTCTCAAATAGAAGGAATTGGATTTGCAATACCTATAGAGACTGCACTTGATGTTGCAAATTCATTAATAACTGGTGAAAAAATAAATAGACCATATTTGGGTATTAGTATATATGATGCAATGAATAGATTTACTTGGGATACTGGTATATATATTAATTCAGTTGAAAAAAATTCTTTAGCGGAAAATGCTGGCTTAAAAGCGGGAGATAGAATTGTTAAAATTGACGGAACTAATGTAACAAGTACTGCTAATTTCAGATATAATTTATATAAACATAAAATTGGAGATAAAGTAAAAATAACTGTTGAAAGAGATGGAAAAGAATTAGATTTTTCTATAACATTAAAATAGAATTGAAATATATCTTATTTTAATTTTCAATAATTTTATTAAAATTTAACAAATTAAATGTAAACTATTGACATATATTGTCGAAAAATGATAAAATTAATAAGAAAATAGGAGGGAAAGATATGAACGGTAAGAAAAGTGAAAAGAAGACAATCATTGCATTAGCTGCAGTACTATTATTAATGGCAGTAAGTTTTGCCATATTTACTACAACATTGTACATTGGTGGTAATGGTACAAGTTCAACTTCATCAGTAACAGTTAATACTACTTCATGGAGTGTTCATTATGTTAATACATCATTAAATGAAACTTCAACAATTAAAGCAACTACTAAAACTTTAACTGATACTGATTATAGTTTCAATGTTCAACTTAATGAACCAGGTGATGTTTATGATGCTACTTGGAATGTAACTAATGATGGTAATTTCGATGCAGTATTAAATCAAATTAACATGAGTACATTAGATGCTGCACAAAAAAAATATTTAAGTTACACAATTACTTACGATGGAGTTACTTATAGTGAAAGCAATACTTCTTTAGCATTAGATTTAGCTGTTGGAGCTACAAAAGCTATTGCTTTACATTTAGAGTATCTAATGCCAACTGATAGTGCAGATTTACCTACAACTTCACAAACAATTTCAGTTTCAGGTAACTTCGTGTACAATCAAAAAACAACAACACCATAATGAGATTATGAAAACAATTTATTTGAGTTCTATTCCATTAATAAGGGATAGAACTCAATAATAATCATGGAGGAAATATGAACGATGAATTTAAAAAAATTTATATTTTTGAAATTATATTTACATTTTTCATCGCTTTGTATGTACTCTTTATAGAAAAATTATCTACAAGCACAAGATATTTAATATCTGTATCTTTTTTAATTATAGTATTTGCTTTATCATTATATATACTTGGATACAAAAAAGACAAATCATTTGATAGATGGATAGCAATTAAAATAATACTTGCAACTTTTATTGGAACACTATGTGTACTTTTTATGCTTGGACTTTTGACTGGCTTTTCGAAGTCATCATTAGCTTTTAATTTTGATTCAATATTATATGGATTTATTCCATTATTATCAATAATTGTTCTTGAAGAGTTAATTAGATATGTGCTTTATAGAAATATTAAAAATGATAAAAAACATATTGTTATAATGACTATTTTGTTTATTATACTTAATGTAGTATTTGAAATGAATATGACTAAATTATTTAGTCCAGTTCAAAAATTTATTTTTATAACATTAACTATATTTCCAACAATTAGTAAAGAAATGTTATGCTCATATATGACATGTCATTTTGGAATGACACCAAGTATTTTATTTAAAATTGTTGTTAATTTATATGCTTACATATTACCTGTTTTTCCAAATTTAACTGAATATTTACGAGGTGTACTTAATATATTACTACCTTTTATTGTTTATCTTGCATTAAAAAAGTATGTTGTAAAAATAGATAGGATTAAAAGAAAAAAAGGTGTAGAAAAAAAATATACAGTTAGTATTGTCACTATACCATTATTGACTTTATTGATTATTCTAACTGCATTAGTATCAGGAATATTTAAATATCAATTAATTGCTATTGCATCAAATTCTATGGTTCCAACTTTTAGTAAAGGTGATGGCGTATTAATATATAAAACTGATCCTGATAATATTGAAATCGGAGATGTCCTTGTCTTTAAAAGAGGACAAGTAGTCATTAGTCATAGAATAATAAATAAAGTTAATTTCGACAATAAAATATATTTTTATACAAAAGGTGATGCTAACATTACAGAAGATGAGGGATACGTTGAGGAAGAAGACGTTATTGGTAAGGTTAGTTCTGTTGTTAAATATATTGGATGGCCAACTGTGTTTATCAATGAATTATTGAGAAAGATGTGATTATATGCTAAAGAGAAAAAAGCAAAAAAAATATTTTATAATCACTACTATTATTTTCCTAGTTGTTGGTTTAATTTCATATTTTATAGGATTTAATAATTATGAGGATATTAAATATTCATATACGGAGGATAATAGTATTGATTATTTAGTGTACTTAAAAGAAAATAAATTCTTTGATGAAGGATATCTAGGGAAAGATAAAACATACATTACAACTTTAATAGATTATTTAAATTTAAATTATAGTTACAATATTAATTTTAATAATAGTGTTAATGGTACGCTAGAATATTATTTAAAAGCAACTATAACAGCAGAAAAAACTAATAATCAGCTTGGTACTTACTGGGAAAAAAGTTATGATTTAACAGATGTTAAGAAAAAAGAAGTTATTAATCAAAGAAATGTTAAAATTAGAGAGTCATTAAATGTAGATTATCAAAAATATAATGAATTATTAACATCATTTATTGATACTTATAAATTATCAAGTGATGGATATTTAAAAATAGCTTTAGTAGTAAAAGGTAATCCAAAAGTTAATACTCAAGATACAATTGGAGTTAATTCAGAGATAAGTATTAAAATACCATTATCTAAAGTTGCTGTTGAAGCTACTATTAATACCAATAGTATTAATAATACAAAAGAAATTACTAAAAAAGTTGAACTTAATGATTTAGGTCATTCATTTTTTAAAGTTTTATTTATATTTGATTTATTCTTGTTTATATATTTTATGTTTAAACATATTACATACGTTGTTCATAATAAAAAAATAGATAGTTATAATGATAATGTTAATAAAGTTATTAATGATTATAGTAGTATAATGGTTAAAGTTAAAAATATTGATTTAGGAAAAATAAATATAGTAAAAGTATCAACTTTTGATGATTTATTAGTTGTATATAATGACATAAGAACACCAATTAATTTTATTCAGACAGAAAAAGAATCAAGATTTATAATTGTGTTTGAAAATATGGCATGGGAATATACAATTAATAAAGGTGAATATGATGGTTAAGATTAAGAAAAAAGAAAGAAATTATACTCTTATAATTTCTTTATTAGTATTCATTGTTGTTTTTGGTATGACTTATGGCTATGCTACTTTCAGTAGATTAGTAAGTACAAGTGGTACATTAGTTATGCAGGGAAATGGAGCTGTATTTGTATCGAGAGTTACTAAAGGAACACATAGTAATGCGTCATCTAATCCAGTAATAAGTGATGATAGAAAAAATGTTGATTTTAATTTAGAGTTTACTACTAGAAATTCGAGTAGTGCTACTTATTCTGCTGCATTTAATGTTACAATTACTAATGAAAGTGTTTATGATTTCTTATTTGCAAATATAGATTTTCAACATACAATAAATAGAAAAAGTAATGGTGCAGTAATTGATCCATCGTTTTTAAGTTATACTCTTTCTGGTATAAAAGCAGGAGATTCAATTTCTGCACATAGTACTAAGACATTTACAATAACATTTATATTTAATAGCCCAACTGATAGTTATACAGATACATTTGTAATAGATGGTGATATGGTTCCACAAGTTGTAGAGGATACTTCTGCACATATTTTAGCTGTAGTAAATGATGATGTATTAACTGGAGATTTAAGAGGTTCAAACACCATGGCACCTTTTTCAGTTAATGTTCTTAGTACATATGGCTTTGATAATAATTTTACAATTTCTTTAAATAGTGAATTGTATAGAGTAGTAGATTCTAGTGGTAATACTCTTGGGACTCAAGTAATTCAAGCTAATAGTGAAGATGATTTTACATTTTATATTATGGAAGTAAGTTCTGAACATAATGTAAGTGAAGATAGAGTTACGATTTATGTTACTCCAGAAGGTCAAAGTAGAATTAATGCAGGTAGAGTAACATTACTTGTTGATCAAACTGTTACTTATAATGATACTACTGCACCTTATATAAGTAATGTTAAAGCTGAAGTTTTAGATACTGCTGGAAGTGTTAACCTTTCTTGGGAAGCAGAAGATGATACAACTATTACTCGTTTTAAAATCGCAATATTTAATTCTGATGATGAGCAAGTGGGTGATACAATTATAACTGATGATGATACTCCAAAATATTCTTTAACTGGACTTACTCCAGAAGGAAATTATACTTTTGTAGTTTGGGGACTTGATGCATCACAAAATGAAGCTAATGCATCACAAGTGACACAAGCCACTACAGCTAGAGGACATGCTTCTAGAAGCACAGTAACTGATTGTAGATGGAGTTTTGAAGTTAAGTTTAATTGTACAAACAATTTAACTTGTCCTTCTACTACAACTGTAAGTAGAAATGCAACATATAATGCAAATAATACTGTTAATATGACAACAAGTGGTAGTTATAATGCACCAGGTTCTTTAGGTAGTGGTGCTGTTACAAGTGATGGTGAGCCACTTTCAAGTACATACTATACTTATACAAGAAACTCTAATAATAATAAACAAGCAACAATTCAAATAAGAAATATTGTTGGTGATATTGAGGTTACAGCAGAAGGAGTTTATAGTTATGAATGTTTGGTTGAAGGAACTAAAGTTGCTCTTGCAGATGGAACACTTAAAAATATAGAAGATTTAGAATATAGTGATTTATTATTGGTAGTTGATCATTTAACAGGAAAATTTAGTTATGCTTATCCTGTTTGGATTGAAGAGGGAATCAGTAATGATAGATATATTAAAGTAACATTTGATGATGGAACTATTTTAAATACAGCAATTACTGGGCATTCAGTGTTTGATATAGATACAAATGAATATAAAAATGTTCAAGATGATGATTTTAAAGTTGGAAGTAGAACCTATAAAATAGATAGAGATAATAAAAGACTTAAAGAAATTACAGTTATAGATAAAGAAGTGATTAACAAAGATGTTAATTATTATAATGTTATAACTGTTGGATTTTATAATTTCTTTGCAGAAGATATTTTAGGTCAAGAAACATTTGCAAATGCAACTAATGCATATGGATTTACAAAAGATTTAAAATATAGTTATAAATATTATTTAATTAGGATGCTTCCTAAACTTCCATACTCATATTTTAAAAATACTGTTCAACATCATATATTTGTAGGCTCTAAACTTGAAAATGCATATACTATGATTGGGCCAGGATTTGATGAGGATTTTTTAAGAAATTATGCTCTTAATAAGGAAAAAGAACCATATAAAATAAATGGCAATAATGCTTGGATGATGACAACTTCTTTAGATGATTTAAGTGACTATAGAAAACATCTTTATGAAGAAGGAATGTACTATACGCTTCCTAAAATAAAAGGAGTTAAATGCTTTCTAAATACTTTTGATGATGAATGTTATAAGCCTGGAAGTAAAATTAAGGTTGAAACGTCATTTCATTTTATAGCAAAATAGCACATGAAAATATGTGCTATTTTTGTGTAAAAAAATAATAAAAAAAGTGTTCTTTTGTCGAATTTTGTGTTATACTTATATTAGTATAGAAAGGGTAAAAGAAAATTACGCCTTTTGTACTCATTATTTGGGAGGTTACATGAAAGAAAAAAAAGATAATTTTAAAGCTGTTAAAACCATCATAATTGTTATTTTAAGTATTATTTTAATATTTAATTTAGTAATAATGATTAAAGCTAAATTAAAGCCAAATTCAGTACCTAGTATATTTGGATATAAACCATTTATTGTATTATCTGGATCAATGGAAAGTGAAATTAGTGTTGGAGATTTAGTTTTTGTAAAAGAAGTTGATACAGATACATTGAATGTTAATGATGTAATAGCATTTAGAGATTCAAATAATTTAGTAACAACACATAGAATAGTTAAGTTTGTTAGTACTGATAATGGTACTTGTTATGTAACTAAAGGTGATAATAACAATACTACAGATGATGAAATTGTATGTCCTAAGAGTGTTGAAGGAAAATATGTTTCAAAAATATCTAAAGTTGGTAATGCAATTTTATTTATTCAAAAGCCGTTGGGATTTACAATTATGATGTTAATTATAGTAATTGTTTGTATATTAATATATGTATTTAATAATAAAAATAATAATAAATTAAGCGATGAAGAATTAAAAGAATTTGAAGAATATAAGAAGAAAAAACAACAAGAAAATGCAGAATAGTTAAATGCGTTGTAATATTTCTCTAGAGAAGTTTTACAAATAAAATTATAAAAGAAAAGGTGGTGAGAAAATGAAAAAAAGATCATTAATGTTAACTGTTTTACTTGTATTAGTAGGCTTAACTAGTGGATATGTTGCATCAACTTATGCAAAATATACATCAACAATTAATGGAAGTGGAACTATGACAGTTGCTAAATGGGCATTTGCTACTGATAATGAAACTCAAAATTATACTATTAGTATTGCTCCAACTGCACATGCAAGTACATTAGTTGCTAATAAAATAGCTCCAGGAACATCTGGATCATTCAATGTAGCACTTAATAATGAAAATAGTGAAGTAGGTGTTGATTTTACTTTAGCATTAGATTCAATTACTAATGTACCTCATAACTTAAAGTTTTATAAGGATAACTCTTATACAACTGAATTAGTACCTGGTACTGATACAATTACTGGACAATTAACTGCAGGTGATGCAACTGGTTTAGAAGTTCCAATCTATTGGAGATGGTTGTATGAAACTGATGCAATTGCAACTAACGATCCACTTGATACTGAAGATGGAGAAGCTGCAAATACTTTAACAGTTGGTGTTACAATTACAGGTGTTCAAACTGTACCAAGTGCAACAGCAATTACATCTCATGTAAATTAATAATATAGGAAGTTTTTCTAACTTCCATAAAGAGAATAAATAATTATTCTTTTTGTAGAATTTAGAAAAGAAAGGGTTAATAATGGAAAAAAATAATAATAAAAATAGTAATTTAAAGTTTTTCGTAATAGTAATTCTTTTGATTATTATTATTTTAATATTGTTATTTTTTAGAAGATATGGACATATTGAAAATGATTATTATCTAATACCTACTGGTAATGTTGATGTATTTGATATTGATGTTGATTGTGGATGCAATAAATGCTCTGAAGTAATACCTGTATTTGATGAAGATAATAATATTCTTGGAAGAGTATATGTAGATGATAAAAATGGTAATTATTTATATCAACAAAAATTAGAAATATTTAAAAATGCTGCTTTTCAATATAGAAATAAAATTGCACCAGGTGTATCAAATACTTATAATTTTGTAGCGCATAATAGTACAAATATTGATTTAAATTATAACATTAAATTTGTAGAAAAAAGTGAGTATCATATTAATTTAAAATATAGACTTAGAAGAAATAATAAATATATTGTTGGAGATGCTAATACTTGGGTAACAGCAAGTGAATTAGATACTGCCTTATTCAACATTAAGAGTGGTAAATCAGATGTTTATTCACTAGATTGGTTGTGGCCATATGAAGGTGGGGTAGATGATGAAGATACTTTGGCAGGTGAAAAAATGATGAGTGAATATAAACTTAATATCAAGGTTAATTTTAAACAGGCTTAATATGAAAAAGTTTATATATATAGTAATATTAATAATTTTGTCTTTAGTTTTTACTTTAAATTTATTATCAATATTAAATAAATCATTTTTGGGATTTAGAATATTTAAAGTAGCAACTGGAAGTATGGAACCTTATTTAAAAATTGGTGATTTAGTTATAATTAAATCTTCAAGTAATTATAAAATTCAAGATGTAATTACTTTTAAGGATGAAAATGATAAGTATGTAACACATCGAATTATTAAATATGATGGTGAAAAATTAATAACAAAAGGAGATGCAAATAATACTGAAGATAATCCAATAACAAAAAATGATATTGTAGGAAAGGTGGTCATTAGGCTTAAATTAATAAATTTTATCTTTTATTTATTTACTAAACCATTATCCTGGATTTTATTATTTGTAGTTGGATTATTTTGTATTATGATGAGTAGTAGAAATAAATAGAAAGGAAAAAATATGAAGAAAATATTTAAAAACAAAAAAATTCAAATATTTGTATTAGTTTATTTAACTATTTTTACTTCATATTTTTCAATAATTACACTTTCAAAATATTCCGGAAGAATAAATGGTAGTGGACAAATGACTATAGCTAAGTGGGATGTATCACTTGCTAGTAATGATGATAGTGTTTCTGTGTTAAGTGGTAGTAACGGAACAACATATAACTTAAATGTTGTAAGTGCATCTGACGTTGGTATAGATTATTATATAACAATAAATAATATTCCTACCGGTGTTGCAGTTTTATTAGATGGCGTTGAAGCTACTGTAAATGCAGGTGTTGCCGAGTTTGGTAAAGTGGGTTCCATTTATGCAAATGACTCTAATAAAACAAAAACACATACATTAACCTTTAAAGCACCACTAGGAACAAATAGTGTTACAAATCGAGCAGTAGGAATAGATGTAAAGTTTGTACAAATTAATTAATATAGAGAGGTAAAATATGAGTAGAAGGAGTAAAAAAATTATTATATGTAGTTTGATAATTATTTTATCAATTGTTTTTATTCCGTTTACTTTTAGTAAATATGTAAAAACTGTTAGTAAAAATATATCATTAACTATTACACAACCAACATATATAGTTAGATTCCATAGTAATTATAATGATGGACAAACAGAAACTACATATGATCAAAATTTTGTTTATAATGTTAGTCAAAGATTGACTGCAAATTCTTTTGAACATTCAACATTACATTTTGCTGGATGGAATACAAAAGCAAATGGTACTGGTACAAAATATACTGATAAACAATCTGTTAAAAATTTAACTTCAACTAATAATGGTGTTGTTCATTTATATGCACAATGGTCAGATTGGATAGCAGAGGTTAATGGAACTAAATATACAAGTTTACAGGATGCAATAACAGCAGTACCAAATAATACTCAGACTACAGTAACAGTGCTTGTAAGTACAAGTGAGCATGTAAACATTCCAAATACGAAGAATATAGTACTTGATTTACAAGGATTTACATTAAGTAATAATCAAGATAAAGCTGTTATTGAAAATGCTGGTACACTTTCAATTTCAAATGGTACGATAACTTCTAATGCACCTAAGAATGCTGTAATAAATAATACAGGTACATTAAATGTCAGTGGTGGAGAAATAATTGCTACTGGTGATAGACAAGCTATATATAATAATGGTGGTACTACTATAATATCAGGAGATGCGTATTTATCATCATCAACTGATCAAAGAGCTACAGTGCATAATTTAAATAAAGGAACATTAATAATAAAAGGTGGAACAATTATATCATCAGGATTTTATGCAGTTAATAATCCTATTACTAATGGGGTATTAGTAATAGGTGAAAAAGACGGAGTTGTTAGTAAAACTAGCCCATTAATTCAGGGAATTACTTACGGAATTAATTCTTCTAAAGGATTTGAATATCATGATGGAGTTATAAAAGGAACTACTAAACCTGTAAATAATGAACTATATGCAGAAGTTACAGAAGTAGATTATGCTCGTATGCTTTCTACTGAAACTATTGGTGGGGTTACATATAATACTATGAAATTAGGTATTCCGTTAGTAATAACATATAATGCAAATGGAGGAAATGCAATACCTAGTAGTGTTAATGTAGAAAAAAATGAAGTGTTAAATAGTTTTGTAATACCAACAAGAGCTGGATACCAATTTGATGGATGGTTCACTGAAGCTGATGGCGGAACTGAGATAACTACACCTTACGTTGTAACAGATAATGTAGAAATGTTTGCTCATTGGACTAAAATAAAAGTTGCAAGAATCGGTACAACAGAATATGATTATGTAAAAGATGCTATTACTGCTGCTGGAACTACACAAACGACTATTGAAATAATTATTGACAATGCTGAAAATATAACAATTGGTAGCACTAAAAATATAACTTTGGATTTACAGGGTCATACATTAAGTAATGATGGAAATTCTTCAGTTATAAAAAATAGTGGTACACTTGTAGTAAAAAATGGAACTATTACATCTAATGCTGATACTGGAGCAATTGACAATGATACTGGTGGTAATTTGATAATAGATAATGGCGCGAGAATTGTAGCAACTGGTTCAAGACAAGCAATTTATAATCTTGAGGGTGGATATGTTGAAATAAAAGAAGGATCTTACTTAAGTTCCGTTACAAGTGGTAAACCAACCACTTCAGAACTTGAAAGAGCTACTGTTCAGAATTTACCTGGTGGTGTAGTAGTTATCACTGGTGGAGAAATTGTAAATACTGTACAACAAGCAATTTCTAATGAAGGTGAAATGACTATAGGTGTAAAAGATGGAACAATAAGTGCGACATCACCTGTAATAAAAGGTGAAACATACGCTATTCATAATATTGGAACTTTAAATATATATGATGGTGTATTCAAAGGAATTACTGGTATAATAAATGGAAGTGTTACAGATACTGAAAATGATACTCATATTGTTGATAGTACTGAAACTATTGATTCTAAAACATACATTGTTGAATATTATGAATTTGATTAAAGACTAATGAATAATTAGTCTTTTAAAATGCTTTACATGTTTAAATTTAAAAACTATAATAGTATATATGAAAGAGTTAGAGAAAGAATTATTTGAAAATCAAGATTTAAAATATAAAGAGTTTACAAGTAAAAGTATACCTAATGTAGATACTAATTCTATTATTGGAATAAGAATACCAATACTTAGAAATATTGCTAAAGAAATAAATAATAGTGAACTTAGAAATGCTTTTATTAAAAATCTACCTCATAAATATCATGAGGAAAATTTGATTCATGGCTTTTTAATCTCATTAAATAAAGATATTGATAGTACGTTAAACGAATTAAATGAGTTTTTACCATACATGAATAATTGGGCAGTAACTGATACAATAAGTCCTAAGATATTTAAAAAGAATTTGGATTACGTATATGATTATATAGAAAAATGGATTAAAAGTGATAATGAGTATACTATTAGATTTGGGGTTGTAACATTAATTCAATTTTATTTAAATGATTCGAAATATATAAAAAGAAACAATAGACTTGTTTTAGGAATTAAAAAAGATACATATTATATTAATATGGCAATTAGCTGGTATTTTAGTTCTGCTCTTATAAAACAATATGATGAAACAATTAAAATATTTGAAAATAGAAAAATTAAAAATAATTGGATACATAATAAATCAATACAAAAAGCTATTGAAAGTTATAGAATTAGTAAAGATAAAAAAGAATATTTAAAAAGTTTAAAAATTAATTTACACAAATAATGTAAAAAGTATAGACTTGTTGAAAAATAAGTTTTATAATATATATTTACAAAAAGGAGATAATTATGTTAGAACTTAAAAATGTGTCAAAATTTTATTATAGTAAAGGGATGGTTTCATCAGGCTTTAGTAAAGTTTCTTTAAAATTCGAACTTGGTGAATTTATCGCAATTACTGGCGAAAGTGGAAGTGGAAAATCAACCTTATTAAATGTAATTTCTGGACTTGATTCTTATGAAGAAGGAGAAATGTATATAAATGGTGAAGAAACTAGCCATTATACAGAAAAGGATTATGAAGAATATAGACGTAAGTATATAGGAAATATTTTTCAAAACTTTAATCTAGTTAATAGCTACACAGTTTATCAAAATGTTGAACTTATTTTATTGTTAAATGGATTTAAGAAAAAAGAAGTTAAGAATAAAATATATGAAATACTAAAGTCTGTTGATTTATATAAATATAGAAATAAAAAAGTTTCTAAATTATCAGGTGGTCAAAAACAAAGAGTTGCGATCGCTAGAGCTTTAGCTAGTGATACTCCGATTATATTAGCAGATGAACCAACAGGAAATTTAGATAAAAAATCATCTGAAAGTGTTCTTAAATTACTTCATGAACTATCTCGTGATAAACTTGTAATTATTGTTACACATAACTATGATCAAATAGAAAAATATGTTACAAGAAAAATTACAATGCATGATGGAAGAGTTTTAGAAGATAAAAAGATTAAAGATTATGAAAAAGTAAGTGTAATAAAAGAAAATAATTATAGTGATATTAAATGGTATAACAAAATAAGATTAGGATTTAGAAATTCATTTAATATATTATCTAAATTCTTACTTATAACATTTGTATATTTGTTTATGTCTTTTTCAATCTTTTTTGCATATTCATCATATGCACAGAGTGATTATAATGAAGATTTAACTGGAAACAATATGTATTTTCAAAATATAAGTGATAAAAGAATTGTTATAAAAAAATATGATAAAACAGCATTTAATGATGAAGATTATGAAAAAATAAGTAATTTAGATAACATAGATTTAGTTGTTAAAAATGATTTATCATTAGATGAAGGCATTAGTATGGAAAGTGATAATTATTTCTTATATGGAATTGTACATAATATTAAAGAAATAGATAAAGTTGACGTTGGAAGAATGCCAAATAATAATGATGAAATAGTTGTAGTAATAAATGAAAATGATTATTTTAAAGATTCTTATTTAGATAAAATATTTAATATATTTGATTTACAAGATGTTTATAATAATAAAAAATATAATGTAAAAGTAGTTGGAATTATATATAGTGAAGATTATCAAAATAGTTTTTATGTAAATGATAAAGTAATTGAAGATTTAACATATAAATTTAATCAAAATAATACTACTATTAAATATACTTTTTATGATACTAAAAATGAATCATATGTAGGAAATATAAAATATGAGATAATACCAAGTAATAAAGTTAAAAAAGGTAATATAGTTATTTCTGATGAATGGTCTTATTTATGTAAAAATATGAAATGTAAAGGTAAGAGTGTTAGTGTTCAAGTATCTAACATATATTATAAATTTAATAAAAGCTTTATAGTAAGCGAAGTTTATAATAAAAAGAATTTTAATAAACTTACTGGGTATAAATTTGATAAGTACGATGGTGCATTATTTATAAATAATGAAGATTATAATAATTTATATGATAATAATAATTATCAAAGTAGTGTATTTATAAAAGATACAAAGTTAGTAAAAGAAACAATAAATGAACTTGAAAATTTAGGCGTTAAAACATTATATATTAAAGATGTAATATTTCCAATTAGTGAAGAGTTTGTCAAAGTATTCAAAATAGTTTTACTTGTGTTAATTATTGGCTTATTAGTAGCATTATTCTTTATATCATACTTTATAATTAAATTGATATTAAAATCAAGAAATATATATTATTCAACACTTAGAATACTAGGATCTACTCTAAAAACTACAAAAGATTTATTAAAAATAGAATTGATTGTTTTATCTCATGTTGCATTTATCATATTTAGTGTATTTATTTTACTTGTCAAAAATTCTATTATTAAATCTTCTGATATTTTGGAATTAACATCATTTGTAGGAATTAAAGAGTATGCATTAATGTATTTAACTTTATTAATTATGACTCTTTTAATAGCAAGTCGTTATTCAAGAAAGTTATTTAAAGGTACTGTTATGAATACATATAAAGAGGAGGTGTAAGTAATGATAAAGTTAGAGAATGTTAATAAATATTTTTATAGACATAAGAAAAACCAAATTCACGTTATTAACAATACTTCAGTGACTTTAGGTGACAATGGTTTAGTTGCATTACTTGGGCCTTCTGGATGTGGAAAAACTACATTATTAAATGCAATTGGTGGGCTTGATAAAATTAATAGTGGTAAAATTTATGTAAATGGTAAAAAAATTGCTAAAAGAAGAATGTCTAAAGTTGATAAAATAAGAAATTTAAATATTGGTTATATTTTTCAAGATTACTTACTTGTAGATGATATGACAGTATTTGATAACGTTGCATTATCTTTAAAAATAAGTGGTATTAAAAGTAAAGAAGAAATAAAAAAAAGAGTTAATTATGTTCTTGAAAAAGTTGGAATGTATAGATATAGAAATAGATTTGCAAATATGTTATCAGGTGGTGAAAGACAAAGAGTAGGAATAGCAAGAGCAATAGTTAAGAACCCTAGCATTATAATCGCAGATGAACCAACTGGTAATTTAGATAGTAAAAATACTATTGAAGTTATGAATATTATAAAAGCTATATCAAAAGATAGATTGGTAATTCTTGTTACACATGAAAATGAACTTGCAGAATTTTATGCATCAAGAATACTTAGAATTGAAGATGGAACTATAATTAGTGATGAAGATAATAATCATACTAATGATTTAGATTACAGAATGGATAATAAAATATACTTAAAAGATTTTGAACATCAGGAAAATTATGGTAATAATTCTGTTAAAGTAAATTATTATTCAAATGATAATAATAAACTTGAAATTAATTTAATTGTACAAAATGGTAATATATATATCGAAAGCAAAAATAATGAAAAAATTGAAGTTATTGATTCCAATTCTAGTATAGAAGTAGTTAATGATCACTATAAAAAATTATCTAAATCTATATATGAGGAATATAATTTTGATTTTGATAAGATAAGTAATAAAAATATTAAAAGAAGATATACTTCAATATTTAATCCTATTAGTTTAATATTAAATGGTTTTAGAAAAGTTAGAGATTATTCATTAATTAAAAAGATTTTATTAATTGGATTTTTTGTATCTGCAATGTTTATTACTTATTCAATTAGTTCATATTTTGGTATATATAAAGTAGATGAAAGTAAATTTGTTAGTATAAATCCTAATTATTTATCAGTAGTTAGTAAAAAAATTAAAGTTAAAGATTATTTAGAATATGAAAATGATAAAGATATTGATTATGTATTAGTTGGTGATAGTAGTATTACTTTTATGTTACAGCTTGATGACTATTACCAATCAAGAGGAGATACTTCAAATATAACTGGTTCACTTTCAAGTATAAGTATGATTAATGATAATGATATCATTTTAGGAAAAATGCCTGAAAATAATAAAGAAATAGTTATTGATAAAAAAGTATTTGATAAATATTATGATACTTCTAATGCTAGATATTTAGGAATAGATACTCCAGATAAATTATTTGAAAGAGAATTGTTTATAGGATCACTTAGAGGTTATAAAATAGTTGGTGTTGTAGATAAAAATAGCCCATCAATATATATGGATGAGAGTAATTTTGTAAATATACTTGCCAATTTAGATATAGAAACTCAATCATATATTTATGGTTATAGTGATGTAAGTGATAAAGAAAGAGTGTATGATTATACTTTATATAACATTAAAATAAAAAAAGGAAGACTTCCTAAAAATGATTATGAAGTTATTATAAATTATGATTATAAAGATACTATAAAATTAAATAAAACTATTGATTATAAAGTAAATGGTAAAAAATTAAAAGTAGTTGGATATTATACAAGTAGTGATAAATATGATTTATATTTTGTTAATAATAATACAGTTAAATATGAAACTATAACTAAAGGTAGTGATTTAATTATTTATGCTAAAGATAAAGATTTAGTATTAAATAAATATAGGGAAAAAGGACTTAATATTAAAGATTCATATGAATATAGTAAAGATTTGTATATGAAAGATAGAATTGACTCTTTAAAAGGTAGTTTAATTTTAGTAATAATAATTCTTTCAATTTCATTACTTGAAATATATTTAATGATTAGATCATCATTCTTATCAAGAATAAAAGAAGTTGGTATTTATAGAGCAATAGGTGTTAAGAAAAGAGATATCTATAAAATGTTTACTGGTGAAATTATAGCAATAACTACAATAGGAAGTTTGGTTGGAATTATATTTATGAGTTATATTTTAAAAGAATTATCAACAATTAATTATATAAGTGATAGATTTGTAGTTAATACTAAAACATTTATAATTACAGTTTTATTTGTTTATTTATTTAATTTGTTTGTTGGACTTTTACCAGTTTATAGAACAGTTAGAAAAACCCCTGCATCAATACTAAGTAGAAGTGATATATAGTAAATAAATTGTTAAATTAAGTAAGTTTACTTTAAATAAACTTACTTTTTTGGTATTATATATATAGAATAGGAAAAAAGTATGGAAGAGAGTAAAGATATTAAAATTAAAAAAACATTTAGAACAATATATAAAGTAATTACTACAATATTAGTTTCTTTATTAGTAATTATTTCTTTATTATTCTTATTTTTTATAGTTCATACAACTGTATCAAATAAAAGAGGTACTTATCCTAAAGTTGGTTTATATACAATAATTAGTCCTAGTATGGAACCTAAAATTAAACAATATGATGTTGTTCTTGTAGTTAAATCTAAAAATTTAAAAATAGGTGATGTAATTACATTTTATTCAACAGAGTCTTTTTATAGAAATACTCCAATTACACATAGAATAGTTAGTATAAATGAAGATGGAACTTATATAGTAAAAGGAGATGCTAATGTAAGTGTTGATAATGAAAATGTTAATTCTAAAAACATAATTGGAAAAGTAATGCTTAGAATTCCAGCTGCAGGAAAAATACAATTCTTTTTAGCATCTAAAAATGGATGGTTAATTGCAGTAATTATACCTGGAATTATTATAATAATTTATGATATTTATAAACTTATAAAAATAATTTCCTATAAAAAAAGATTAAAAAAAATAGAAAATAAACATGGTAATATATAAAAATTCTTTGAAATTAATCAAAGAATTTTTTTGATATATTGATAATTAAATAAAGTAATATAGAAATAATAGTTAAAATAAATATTCCTGACATTACTAAATCTAAATTAAATACTTGACTTCCATAAAGAATTAAATAACCAATACCAGCTTTTGAAGTTAAAAACTCTCCCATAATTACACCAATAAGACACATAGATAGATTTATTTTTAAAGTATTGAATATTGTTTCTTTATTATAAGGAATTATTACATAAAATAATATATCTAAATTACTTGCATTGAATGTTTTTAATAATTTTATTTTTAATTTATCAGTAGATATAAATCCATTATATAAAGACTGTACACTAACAATTAATGATATCAAAATAGCCATGGTAATTATTCCTTTTATATTTGCACCTATCCATATAATTATAATTGGACCTAATGCTACTTTAGGAAGAGAATTTAACATTATTAAATATGGTTCAATTACTTTAGATATAAATCTATTATAATACATTATAATAGCTATTAAAAATGAAATAATAGTAGTTAATATAAATGAAATAATACATTCTTTTAAAGTAACAAATATATGTATAAATAAATTATTATTTAAATAAAGATTTTTAATGGTTTTTATTATTCTTGAAGGACTACTTGTAATAAAAGAATTAATATAATTATTAGATGATAAATATTCCCATAAAAATAATAATAATATTAATATAAATATTTGAGTAAAATGTATTAAAAACTTATTTAATTTAAGTTTATTTAAATATTTTTTTTGTTCAATACTCATTATTCATCTATCTCCTTCCATATCATTTTGTAATATTCGGTAAAATTAGGAGATTCTCTATTATAAATAGGTGTACTTCTATTTTCTAAATTTATTTTATGTATATTTTTAATTATTGATGGTCTTTTAGAAAGAACAATAATTCTATCACATAATGAAATGCATTCTGAAATATCATGTGAAACAATTAAGGCTGTTTTATGTTCATTTTTTATTATTTTAAATACATCATCTGATACTTTTAATCTAGTTTGATAATCAAGTGCTGAAAATGGTTCATCTAAAAGTAATATATCTGGTTTTAGTGTAAGTGTTCTAATTAAAGCAACTCTTTGTTTCATACCACCCGATAAATAGTTAGGATATTTATCTTTAAAATCATACAAACCATATTTTTTTAATAATTCAATTGCATATTCAATATTTTCTTTCGTTAACATTTTTTTAATTTTAAGAGGAAGAAGTACATTATCCATGATTGTTAACCATGGAAACAATGCATCTTCCTGAAGCATATAAGCTATTTTAATATTTTTATTTATTGTTATGTTACCAGTATAGTCATTATCAAGGCCACTTATTATATTTAATATAGAACTTTTTCCACAACCAGAAGGACCTATAATGCCAATAAATTCATCTTTATTTATATTAAAAGTTATATCTTTAATAGCTATTGTTTCACCTAAAACAGTGTGATAAGTTTTTGACAAGTTATTAACATTTAATATACTAGTTATATTCATTTGTAATTAGTAAATCTATGTCAACTTTCTTGTCAATTGTTTTTCCATAAATCATTATATCAAGTAGTCTATCATAGTCATTTTTATTTACATAAGTACTATTGTACCAAGAGTCAGCATCTTTATACCTTTTTATAATTTCTTTTAAATCATTAAAGCTTAAATCTAAGAATTGATTTTGAATAGATCTTGCAATTGCATCTTCATCATTATTTTTTACAAATTCTAAACCTTTGTTTAAAGCTTTATTAAATTTTTTAATTGTATCTTTATTATTATTTATATATTCTTCTTTAGCATAAAATGTTGTATATGGAACAACTCCACTTATATTACCTAAGGATGTAAGAACACAACCATATTTTTGTTTTTCGATATTTAATGCATTTGGTTCAAATAAATTAACAAATTCTCCTTGCTTTGATATAAATGCACCACTTAAAGATGCAAATTCAACTGAAGTATCTATTTTAACTTTTGTTTCATCAATGTTTGATTCTTTTAATGCATATTTGAACATTAATAATGGCATTCCACCACTTCTTCCAACAAGAATTTTTTTGTTAGTTAAATCTGTCATTTGAAAATTATCTTTTAAATTGCAAGGTCCAACTATAAATTGACCATCTCTTTTAGTTAAAGAAGCAAATGTTATTAATTTTTCATTTGAATTATTATATACATAAATAGTTGCTTCAGGGCCTGAAAAACCAATATCTGCATCATTTGAAATTACAGAAGTTGCAACTTTATCAGCACCTGGTGTTAATACAACTTCAATATCTAATCCTTCATCTTTAAAATATCCATTTTCTAAAGATACATACCAAGGAGCATAAAATACTGAATGAGTAACTTCTGATACTGTAATTTTACTATTTTCTTTTTTATCATTAAGCATAAATAATGATACACAAAATATAATTAATACAAAAATTATAATAATTATTTTTTTCAAATAAATCACCTTCAATGTAGTATATTCATTATATTTAAAATTGTTATAATATTTTTTAAATGTTCGCTTTTTAAAAAAAAATATTAATGATATAATCTTAAAAGAGGTGTATTATGACATTAAATGATAAACAATTAGAAGCAGTTAATCATGGTGATGGACCATGTCTTGTTTTAGCAGGAGCAGGTTCAGGAAAAACAAGAGTATTAACTCAAAGAATAATTAAACTAATAGATGATGGTGTAAGTCCTTATAATATACTTGCGATTACATTTACAAATAAAGCAGCTAAAGAAATGAGAAGTAGAATAGAAGTAGAACTTGGTAGTGTTTCTGATTCAATTTTTATTGGAACATTTCACTCTTTTGGACTTAGAATATTAAGAGAAAACTATAGAGATATTGGATATACATCAAATATAACTATTTTAGATATAGATGATGTTAAATCAATTATTAAAAGAATACTTAAAGATAATGGATATGATAGTAAAGATTATGATTTAAAATATATTGTTAATAAAATAAGTTCATGTAAAAATGATGGAGTAAGTCCAAGTGAATTTGGTAAATTATTTTTTAGAGAAGATGATAAAGTAGTAGGAATGGTTTATGAAAAATATTTAAGTATTTTAAAAGAAAATAATTCTGTTGATTTTGATGATTTACTATTAAAACCAGTGGAATTATTTAAAAGAAGAAAAGATATTTTAGAAAAATATCAAGAAAGATTTAAATATATTTTAGTAGATGAATATCAAGATACTAATAGTATTCAATATGAGTTATGTAAATTACTTTCAAAAAAATACAATAATATTTTTGTAGTAGGTGATAGTTCTCAATCAATTTACTCATGGAGAAATGCAGATTATAGGAATATTTTAAACTTTGAAAAAGATTATAAAAATGCAAAAGTTATTTTACTTGAAGAAAATTATAGAAGTACATCTAATATATTAAATGCTGCTAATTCAGTAATTAAAAATAATACTGAAGGAAAAGTATTAAAATTATGGACAAGTGCAGGTGAAGGTGAAAAAGTAGACTACATAAGAGTTGAAAACGAACTTAAAGAAAGTGATTTTGTTGTAAATAAAATCAAAGATTTAGTAAGCTTAGGTTATAAATATAGTGATTTTGCTGTTTTATATAGAACTAATGCTCAAAGTAGAACAGTTGAAGAAACATTTGTTAGAGAAAATATTCCATACAATATAATTGGTAGTTATTATTTTTATGCAAGAAAAGAAATAAAAGATTTAATAGCTTATTTAAATTTAGTTTATAATTCAAATGATTCAGTAAGTTTAGAAAGAGTAATAAATACTCCAAGAAGAGGAATTGGTACTAAAACTATAGAAAATATTAGACTAAAAGCGCAGGCTAATGGAATTAGCATGTTTGAAGCAATTGATAGTGGAAAAGAATTTGAATTTAAAAAATTAATTTTAGAATTACAAGATGATGCAAGAGACTTAAGTTTATCTGAATTAATTGAAGATATTTTAGTTAAAACTGGTATCAGAAGTGAATATGAAAAAGAAGATTCGATTGAAAATGAAAGTAAAATAGACAACTTAAATGAATTTAAAACAGTTGCATTAAATTTTGAAGAAAATGGTATTTATGATCTTGGAACTTTTTTAGAAAATATAATGTTAGTTAGTGATGCCGGTCAATATAAAGATGATACTGATAAAGTTAGTCTTATGACATTACATTCAGCAAAGGGACTTGAATTTAAAGTTGTATTTATTCTTGGAATGGAAGAAGGCGTTTTTCCTCATGTTAGAAGTTTTGAAAGTGCAAGTGAACTTGAAGAAGAAAGAAGACTTTGTTATGTAGGTATAACGCGTGCAATGAACAAATTATATTTATTAAGTGCATGTAATAGAACACTTTATGGTAGTTCTAGTAGTAATGTTGAAAGTAGATTTATAAAAGAAATCGATGAAAATGTAATTAATAAAGTTAATATGGTTAATACTAGAAAAGTTAGTAAGATAAATAATGTAAGTAGTATAAATAACATACCTAATGATTTAGATTTAAAAGAAGGAGATACAGTAAAACATAATATATTTGGTGAAGGAGTAGTACTACAAATTAGTGATAACAAGATGGCAACAATTGCATTTAAGTATGGAATTGGTGTAAAAACAATATTAATTAATGGAAAATTTTTGTCTAAAAAATAGAAAAGTTTAATTTGATATTAAACTTTTTTTTAATTTATGTTATACTCATTTATAGTAGAGGGTGTGTGTGATATGTCATTTTTAGATGATATTAAAACTAGACAAATTCAAAAAAAAGGAAATGCTTTTATAAAAAGTTTACATGGTAAAAGTGATATAGAAGCAAAGCAAATGTATTTAGATAATAAAGATTTTCATAATAATGAAATTGTTTTAAGTTATATATTTTTTAATTTTCCTTCTTTAATTAGTTTACTACCATTAGATTTTCAAAAATCTATGATTAATAGTAATATTTCTATGTTTAAAGAAGGATCAGCTGAAGCAAAAAAGTCACTCGTTAGTGATTGGCTTTCTGATAATAAATTTTTTATGAATATAAAACAAGTTGATTTAGATAATGAAGAATATGAAAACTATATATGTATGTATTTTAATCAAATAGAAGATGTATCTAAGTTATTTATGAATGACTTATATACAGTTATAAGTATCTTATATAAACATGATAAAAGAATGACTGAAAATGTAATTGAAAGTATAAGTGATAAGCTTTCTGAAAGACAATGGGAATTTATTTTAAAAGTAGATCCTATGTTTATTAAGTATGCTAATGAAAACATACAAAATATATATTCAGAAAAAGAAGAATTTAGTAAATACATTAGTGGTAATGCTAAAGATAATTATATAAAAAAACAATTAGAAAAAATTAAAAGTGATAAGAATTTACTAAATACAATGGATACTGATATACAAAGAGAATATATTATATCAAATCCATATATTATTAATAATTTGGATGATGAAAAAATAATTGAATTACTTAAATATGATATAAATTTAATTAAATATTTAAATCAATCTAAACTTAAAAATAATGAAATAATATATAGTATATTAGAAAATGTTGCCAATAAGAATATAAATGATATTATTAATATTTTTATTAATAAAAAACTATTAAATGCTAAAAGTAAACTATATAGATATGACATTAATAGTAATAATTTAAATTATCAATATACTAGAAGATTAATAAGAATAATACAAAGTCTTAAAGTTCAGGATATAGTTTCATTAATGAAAATAGATATTAATTATTCTTTACCTTTTATCATACCTTTATATAATGATAAAGATGATAGAAATTATAAAGAAAGTGAAGCACTAGAAGCAAATTCTAGATGTTTAAATCTATTTAAAGCCTATTATAATGATGAAATATATAATAAATATTATAAAGTTATTAATAAAATATATAATGAATTTATATCTAATATAGAAAAAAATGATTACTTTAAAGATTATAATTCAATATTTGATCTATTTAAATTATTATTTAATAAAAATATAATTGAAAATAATAATTTTGAAAAAATAAGTGTTTTTGTAGGAATATCATTATTGTATAAAGATAAAGAAAATAATAATTCTAAAGATGCATCTATTAAACTTTTAAATGAATTATTAAGTAAAGCATATAAGAAACAAATTAATTTAAATACTTCTATTTATAATATTAATACATTAGAAATATTTGATGATAGATTATCTTTTATAAATAAAGACATAATTTTTAATAATAATATTAATTTATCAACACTATTATATTTAGTTAAATCTAATGATAAAGAAATGTTTAAAAATTATTATGAAATATTATTAGATATTTATGGTGAAAATGTAGATACATTAAATTTTGCTATAGAAAATTTTATATATTATAAAGATATATTAAATGATATAAAAGATAAAGATTTAAATGAAGAAGAAATTAATAATTTAATAAGATTATTGGTTTCTAATAAAAATTATTTAAATATTACAAAAAAAGAAGAACTTATGAGTTATGATTTAACATTATTAAAAAAATTAATAAGTAATTTTACTGAAAATGAAGATGAAATTATTCGTAAAAATTTAGTATGTAATTACTTATTTAATATTCCTTTTGACAATAATGGAAATGGTTTTGATAACTTTGGTACTATTAAAAATTGGTGTGATATTTGTGATAGTGATGTACTAAAAGAAATAGATGAATTTAATAGTTATGAAATTAATTTATTTAATATGATTAAATTAATGTTTTCAGTTAATGATTCAGAACTATTAATATCATATATAGAAAGTATAATGGATGAAAAAATTAATATTGTATCAGTTATAAATATATTTAATAAGCTTGAAAAAAATAAGATGGATATTATTAATAAACAAGTAGTAACAACTAATGATGTTAAAATGTTATATGAAACTGATAAAGATGCTGTATCATTAAATAATGAAGAAGGGGTGGATATATATACTTTCTATAACCAAGATTTTAAAGTTTTAACATCCTTTAGTAATGATGGAATACATTATGATTTTTGCTTTATTTCAGAAATTAGTAAAAATACTTATGGTTATAATAAGCTAAATAGTTTTAATTTTAAGTTATCAACTTTTGAAGATAAAACTATGTTAAAATATATTAAAGATATTAAGGTCGATAAAATGAAACCTGATTATATAATTATAAAAAGTGAAGTTACACCTGAGATTATAAACGTAGCTAGAGATAATAATTTAAAAATATTTAAGGTGATATAATGAATGATAAAATAAAATCAAAAATACTTAAGATGAAAAATGATAATAAAACTATAATTAAATATATTGAAATATTTAAAAATAATGAAAAAGCAAAAGAATTATTTAAGGATAATAGTGAGTTTATAAAAATAAATGAAATTAAAAAAGATATTGATGAATAGTCAATATCTTTTAATATACTATTTCATTGTTAATAAATTTAACATCTAAGAATTTTCTACTAGCTAAATAATCACACATATGAACAAATCTTTGATATTTAGAAACTGGTGGCATTAAGACTTCATTTCCATTATAGTCCTTAGTCCAAGGACCCATATGAGTTTCAACACAAGAACATACAAATGCCAAATCATCTTCACTTAATTTAAGCTTATCTTTATTTTCTTTTAAAAATTCACTAATTAAAATAGGGTGATTAAACAAAGTATATTCACTTTTTACTTTTCCACTTTTAAGTCCATCATGAATAGTTAGCGCAAATATAATCAAATCTTTTTCATGTGGAGTAAAATTGTTAAGTGATGAATCATTAAATAATTCAAATGCTATTCTAACTGCTGCTTTAGTATGCCTTATAAGTCCAGCATTTCCTAAACTAAATTCTGGATGATATTTACCTGTTGAGCTAGCTGGAACTTCATAAAAATAACTTGGTAGTAAATCTAATACAGTTATTAAACTTTCTTTAATATTATTATCTTTTATATAACTTAATTCTTTATTAAAAATTTCATGCATTTTTGGTACCTCTTTTAAAATTATATAACATTTTATTATTTTTTTCTATTATTTATGTTATTATATTTTTATGAAGGAAGAAATTATAAGATTAAGTGAACAATTAAATATTGATGATATTGGTTTTTGTAGTATTAAAAATTTAGTGGTGGACTATAATAAATATAAATTGCAAGAAACTTTAGATTACAAATGCTCTTTTCAAACTGGAGATATTACTGATAAAGATTTAACTAATATTAGATATTCTAAATATAAGAGTGTTATTTGTTGTTTATTTAAATTAAAAAAGGTTAATTATAAAGATAATAATAAAATATACTTTAGTAGTGTAGCTATAGGGATTGATTATCATATAAGATTAAAAAACAAACTTAATAAAATTTGTGAATTATTAAAAAACAATGGTTATCAAAGTGAAATATTTGTAGATAATAATTCTCTTGATGAAAAATTACTTGCTTACAATTGTGGTCTTGGTTTTTTTGGAAAAAATAATTTATTGATAAATAAAAAATTAGGGACTTATTTTAATATAGGGATAATATTAACTGACTTAAAAATAGATGGTAATAAAAGTATAAATTTTAATTGTGGTAATTGTAATTTATGTATAAAAAATTGTCCTACTAAAGCACTTAATGAAAATGGAATTTTAAATCAAAAAAAATGTTTAAGTTATTTAACTCAAAAGAAAAAATTAGAATTGGGTGAAGAAAAAAGTTTTAATAATTGTATATATGGTTGTGATAAATGTATGAATATATGTCCTTATAATAAAAATGTAGAGTATTATGAATATGATGGTATTGATCCAAATGAATTTTTAAATGAAAGTGAAGATGAATTTAAAGAAAAGTATAAAAACTCTGCTGTTTATTGGAGAGGAAAAAAAGTTCTTGATAGAAATATAAATATTTATATAGATAAATAATCAATAATATGATAAAATATAATTGTTAATATGGAGGGTATAGATGATTAAAAAAAATAGTAAAAATGAAATAAAACAAATACCAATTAGAAATTATTTTATTGTATTAGTTGTATCAGTTGTAGTAATAATACTTACTTTATATGCAAGAGCTTTCTATTTTAGTTATCAAGAGAGTAAATCTAAAACTAGTTATTTTTTAGATAAAAAAGTCAATCAAATAACAACTGATGATTTAGATTACAGTTTATCTGAATATAGAGATGCTATACTATATGTAAGTTATACTGGAAATAAATCTATTTATAAAATGGAAAAGAAAATTTATAGTGAACTTGAAAAGAATAATTTATTAGATATTGCTGTTTATTGGAATGTTTCAAATTTAATGGAAAATAATGACTATATCAACATATTAAAAACTAAATTTAATAAATTATCAAATGATATAAAAGAAGCACCACTTATAATAATTATAAAAGATGGGCAGGCAATTGAAGTATTAAATAGTGAATTGGATAGAATAGATTATAAGGAACTTAGAAAAATGATTAAAAGAAATGAAATTGAATAGATTTCTTTTTTCTTTACAAAAAAAATATTTAATAATTGAGTTTTATATTAAATATGTGATAATATATAAATATAGTAGAAAGGTAAAAAGGTATTTATGAAAGAGTATATTGTACTTACAATTAATTCATCAACTATTAAATATGATTATAGAATAATTAATAGTGAAGAAAAACAATTATTGAATAAGAATACTGCTTCTAATAATACTTTTTATTATACGTTAAATTATTTTAAAAGAAATTATAAAAAAATATGTAAATTATTAGTTAAATATAATGATGGTTATTTAGATACACTAATTATTAGAAAATTAGTTACTTTTAAATATGCATGTTATATAATAAATATTCTAAGAATACAATATTTGAAGTTGGATATACCATCAACTATTTCTCTTTTAGATTATGAAATGTTTTTATCTATTAATAGTATTAAACAAATAGATTGCTATTTTATGCCTGATTTTATTAAAAAACAATTTGAATCTAAAGGAGTTAAAATAAATTTATATAACTACAATAAAGTATCAGAGAGATTTATGTTGCAGCAAGATTCTTTAGATTATGAAACTTTATATTATAGAAAAACATTAGATATTAAAGAATATTATCCTGGATTAATTGATGATATAAAAGAATTTTTAAGAATAAATTATAATCTTAAATCTATAAATATCTATTTGTTTTCTAAAGATCTAATAAATGCAGTTATAGATTTGGTTAAACATGATGAATCGAGAAATATAATTGTATTTTTACATCAAAACTATGATAATAATAATTTTATAACCACTAATTTTGCTTGGTTAAAAGAATTAAATAAAAAATGTAAAGAAGAATATACATGTGAATTTAGAATAATATATTCAGATTCATTTTTGAAAAATAATTTATTTAAACAATTGACTTTTAATAATTTAAAATTAATAACAACCATGTGTATTTATATAAGTATTGTTTCTTTAATAATCATTAAATCATATGATTATATAGAAAATATAAATGTTGCGATATTAAATAGTGAACTTAATAATAGTAGTTATGCTGCAGATGAAAATGTAAATAAAGAACTTATTGAACTTGAAAAGAAAAATGAAGAAATAGAAAATGAAAATAAAAAAATAGATGATGAAGTTAATAAAGAAATAATGGAGTCTACAAAAGAAAATACTATTTCTCAAAGAGAAGCAATGTTAAAAAAATATAGTTTTGAAAAAGTTTTTAGTAATTTAAAGAAAACAAATAATGAAACTGTTGGTTATATTATAATTAATAATACAGATATATCTTATCCAGTTGTTCAACATAGTGATAATAGTTTTTACTTGAAACATGATTTTTTCAAACAAAAGAAAACTGTTGGTTGGATATTTATGGATTATAGAAACAATTCAAAAGAATTTGATGATAATACAATCATATATGGACATTATTCAAGCGGTAGTGGAATTATGTTTGGTTCTTTAAAAAATGTATTAAATTCTAAATGGAGAAAAAATAAAGATAATCTAATTATAAGTTATGATACTGAAAATGTATCTTACAAATTTAAAATATTTGCTGCATATAAAGTCGATTATACTACTGATTATTTAGTAACTAATTTTGAAAATAAAGATTACTTTGATGTATTTGTAAATATGATCAGAGGTAGAAGTGGTTTTAAAACAGATGATGTTGTTGAATATGGAGATAAAATATTAACTTTATCAACTTGTGCCGGTGGAGGTAATAGAAGACTTGTTGTTCATGCTGTACTTTTAAAGGAGAAGGAAAATAATGAAGAAAATTAATTTAGTTTTATTTCTTATGCTATTTTTACCAATTATAATCAATGCACAATGTGATAATGATTCTCTAAATGAAGATAAAGAGCTTGCCAAAAATATAACATATGAATATTATTATAATATTAGTAGTGAAACTTTTAATGTATATTTCTATAATGTTTATAATAATATATATTTGGTATATAATTCAAATGTATATAATCCTAATGATAAGAATGAAGTTCATATAGAAAATGTTAAACAAGGAACCTATATGTCTATTTCAGTTCATAGCAGTGCTACTGACTGCGATCCTTTTATAAATTCTATTAACATTAATTTAGAATATTATAATAACTTTTATAATAATAGTAGATGTGAAAAATATAGAGATAAATTAACTGTTTGTTCAATGGAATTTTTACCATATGAATTAGATTCAATTATGTTTAATAACATAATCAGGAATTATGAAAGTAGTTACACTAATAATACTGAAGAAGTAGAAGAAGTAAAACCAGTAACATTGTATGATACAATTCAAGAGTTTGTAAATGAATGGGGAATACTTATAATTTTAATATTAATAGTATCTTTAGTTACAACTGCTATATATAGAAATAAATTCAGAAAAATTAAACATGGAATTTAATGTACATTTTTAAAAGTGTGTGTTATAATCTATATAGAAAGTAGGTTTGAGCACATGAATAAAATTAAAGTCGTTTTTACTATTGTTTTTATGTTTGTATTTAGTACAAACATTTTTGCTTTGTGTAATGATCAAGAACTTGTTGATTCAGCAGAAAAAATTAAAGTTGAATTTATTGAAGATAGTGATTTTGAAATTATATCAAAAGATGCAAATGGTAATGAAGTAAAAACTAATATAGATAGACAATTTGCATATGTTTTGTCTTTTACGCCTTATAATGAAGATTTGTTAATAGGTGCTGTTGATTCTATAGATAATGAATTGGTTCCTGCAGTATACCATGCACTGTATAAATCACCTGTAATTGGCTCTGGTGTTCATTATGAACCTAAAAAATATGAAATATATATATATTCACAAAAAAAGGATTCTTGCTATGGTGAATTATTAAGAACAATGGAATATACAGTCCCAGAATATAATACTTTTAGTTCTTCAGACTTTTGTAAAGATAATCCAAATATTAGTGAATGTGCAATACAATATGATACTTCTAAATTAACTGAAGAAAGGATAAATGAATTAAAAAGAACAACTGAAATTTCTAATATGACATTTATTGAAAAAGCATTATATAATGTTAAAAGATATTGGTACTTTATATTAATACCAATTTTACTAATTTCAATATATTATGTTGTCAAAATAGTATCATATAGAAAGAAGGCAAGCAGAATATGAAAAAGAAAATATTTATAATTGTAGTATTACTTTTAAGTTTGTATATAAAAGTTAATGCTGATACAACTACTAAAAGATGCAGTAAATATCCAAATGGTGATATTGATATAGTATGGTCTGGTAAGAAGCAAACAGTAGGAACTACAAATATAACTCATTGTACATATTCGGCTACAAAGGATAGCAGTAAAAGGCCACATTATGCAGCAAGCATGGAAGAATGTAATAGAAAAAGATATGAAAATTGTAGTGGTAGTTGTGTTGAAACAAGTAAAGGTAGTAATTGTACAGGAGGTAAATCTTGCTCAAGCTGTGAAAAGGTTGGTAGTCCAGTAGATTGTTCTACTACAACTGTTACAGTAAACAAAAAATCTTCTTCTAGTTCACGTAGCAAATTTTTTAGTAATATGCTTCCAATAACTAAAGTTGCCCGCTTTTTGTTAGAAGATGAAAAATATGGCGGTAATAGTAAAAGTAATAATACTAGTTCATTTTTCGATAATCTTAAATCAAAAAATAATTTAACTGTTAATCAAATTATCACTGAAACTTATGATAGAATTACAAGGTGTGTATTTAATTATGCTTATTATGAAAATGTTTTAAAATTAGATACATGCGGTGTTAAAGGCACTGCAGAAGTAAAAGCTGCTGAATATTTAATTGATAGTGGAAATACAGAATATAATGGAGATGTAGTATATTGTTTACAGCCAGGAGCAAAAGGCCCAGATACTCCACAAAGATATACATTGGTTAATACTTTTGATATTTCTAATTGTAAAGATTCTTTACATTTAAAAAACGGTAAAAATGATGTTAGATGTGGTCTTGCACATATTTTATATCAAACTGTTAATGCTCCAAATGATTCAGGTATGTATACTTCAAATAATAAATATAGTTATGGCTCAATAACTTATGCATTGAGATTATGGATGGCAGAATATGCTGAGAAGTATGGTGCTTCTGATGATGGACTTGGTTCTAAAAATAATTATGGAATTGAATTTGATGAATTAGAGTGGGTACCTGATCCTAGTGATAATAATAATGATTATTATAGAAATACAGCTAAAAAAATAGTTGATAGCATTAAAAACAATAAAAGTTATCCTTTGAATTCATCTGAAACAGGAATTCTTACTTGTAATAGTAGTAATTGTGGTTTAAAAGATGCAATAACATTATTTACAAGTGCTTACAATGCAGCATTTGTTGATACATCAAAATATTTAAATGGTGCAGATTTCAGTGTAGAAGTGCCAGTATTCAAAAATTATCAAACTTCTCGTGATGGTGGTACAATGACAGTTGAAATTCCTGAATCACTAAGAACTAGAAAAGATTTAAAAATTGAATGTACTGAGGAAGAATATAAATACGCAATGGAACATCCTAATGAAAAGCATGTGTGTGATATTCAAATAAGAATATATGATGAAAGTGGAAAAGAAATAACAAAGGATGTTGTTAAAAGTGGATATTGTACAAAAGAAATGTGTAAAGTTGAAACTACAGCAACAAAAACATGTCAAGAAGTTACAGATCCTTATGGAATTAGAAAATTAACAATTAAAATATATGTTCTTAATTGGAATAGAAACAATGGGTATGTAAGATTTTATACTCATACTAATGATCCACAAAACTATCAAAAAATGATAACTTTTGCATTTAATTTAGAAAAATGTGAGGAAGAATTAGGTGTTCCAGAATCTGTTATAGAAACAACTACGCATATAGAATGTCCTTGTGATGAAGATGTAAGATGTAATGATTTAGATACTAAAGCAAATTTACCAAATAAATGTAGTAGTAATTCAGATTATACAACTGGAAACAGTACTGATCCAAATATGAATTGTATATTAAATGCTTGTTATACATTTGATAAAAATAAATATGATAATACACAAAAACTAAATGCTGATCCAAATGTTTGTCATATTTATTGTAGAAATGAAATTGAATTATATCTTCCTACTAAAGCAAGTACTTATGCGGGAATGCAATTTCAATTTGATTTGGCCAAAGTTTTAAAAGATAAAAATATTATTAAAAATACTGTAGCTGATAAACAATCAAGTATTCCAAAATTGAGTGGAATTTTGATTCATAAAAAACAATGTACTTCAGAAATTAATTATTCTGGTTGGAAAGAAGAATATGATAAAAAACTTGCAAATATGGAAAAAGCTTATACTGCAGGAAACAATAATTCATATAACACATTAAAGCAAGAAGTATCACAATGGATATATAAATTACAAAATTGTAATTTATACTCAAAAAATGAAATAGTTGATCCATATGGAGTAAGTAGAAATGCAACTACAAATGGAACATCTAAAGACTATTTAGTTGCTCAAAATATATGTACTAATAGTAAGGATTGTTTTGAACTAAATGTAAGTTATGAAGATAATACTTATGGACAGGAAACTACATTAGGAAAAATATCTGAGAATATAAGCTTAAATAGCCCATCAACATATTATTGTAAAGATACTGCATCTACAAAATGTTATAAATATGAAAAAAATAAAGCAGTGGAAATAAATTCAAATAATTATAATTCAAATTCATTAACAACCATAAATTATAAAGATTGTGAAAATGGAAATTGTTCAAATAAAACAATTAAATTACCTAATAATGATTATGCAACGTTTATAATCAAATCTGAAACTGATTTTTATCAATCTAAAAAATATCAAACTGATGTTTTAAGTGGTGCTGTAACAGAAGGAGATGGAAGCGAGTCAAATAAAGGTCCAATAGCTGATAATTCATATCCAATAAGTAACGGTACAAAAACAGGAAGTTATGATATAAATTATAGATTAACAAATATCAAAGTAAATAATAAAAATGATTACGCTTATTCATGCAAATATGATGTTTATAATACTACAATTTTATATGATTGTAATGTTAATGGTAGTGATGGAAATTATGATTTAAGTAAGTGTAAAAACACTTGTTATGAAGTTAAAGATGGGGTTCCTATAATTAATGATTCATGTATGACATATGAGAAAACTAATAATAAACAATATGGATTTGTATTTAGAAATGTTAATTTAAGTGAGTTGTTCCCAAATGCAATTATAAATGCTGATGGTATTAGTACAAGAAGTGTTCCGGTTAACTGGAGCTTTAAAGCAACTGAAATACAAGAAATACAAAAAACTTCTTCTGATATATTTACTAATAATAAATATTTAGAATATAGATTTGTTTTAACTCCTGATACTATTAAAGATATAAAGAATTATAACAAAGAGCAAAGTTCTAAAGGTGGTTATACAAACTTTACACTATATAACTGTGAAAAGGTTGCAAATGGAAATGTATATGAATTTAGAAATTGTAAAAGTTCTTTCTTGACTAGAGAAATAAAGGGTTATAAAGGAATACAAATAAGTGGAAGCAAGGCAGGTGCTAATTAATGAAAGAATCATTTTGGGCTTATTTTGTAGTGGCATTTGGTGTAGTAATTATAATAGTAATGTTACTTATACAAAGAATATCTACAACACATGAAGAAGATTATTATTTAGCAAAAGAGATTGTAGAATCATCTATGATAGATGCGGTTGACTATGGAACATATCGTACAAGTGGTAAATTAGTTATGTCAGAACAAAAATTTGTTGAAGTTTTTTTAAGAAGATTTGCTGAAACTGTAACTAATAACAAAACATATGAAGTTAGTTTTTATGACATTTATGAGGAACCACCAAAAGTTACTGTAAGAATTAGAGCTAAAGCGGGTGCAACTGAAATTAATTCTGAAACATTTGATTTTAATTTAGATACACAAATGAGTGGTATATTAGAAACAATATATGGCATTAATATGCAACCATAAATATATGGATAATAAGGTTCTTTTTGAACTGATATAAGTAGGAAGCAAAATATTTGCTTCCTTTGTTATGGAGGAAAATGCAATAGAAGTAATTGATAAAATAATATTGAAATAATACTAAGTTTTGTGTTATACTTTATATTAGAATAAAAGGTAGTGGAGGGAAGAATAATGAATGGATTAATGATAGGAGTAAAAAGATTTTTTCAAAATAGAAATACAATTACAATAATTGCGGTAGTTGTATCTTTGTTAATTATATATTTTGCTTATAATGCTAGAATTAAAAGAGCAACTGAGCCACAATCAGTGCCTTATGCAATAGATAATATACAACCTAGAACAAAAGTTACTGCTGAAATGATTGGAACTAGAAAAGTTCCCGGTAGTGTTATTACTGCTAATGTAATAACTAATACAAATAATATTATAAATTATTATGTAAGTAATAAAGTTGAGATACCAAGAGATAGTTTGTTTTATAAAAATACATTGTTGACATGGGATGAATTACCTTCAAGTTTATATGAAAATATTCCAGAAGGAAATACAATTGTATATTTACCTGTTGATATGGATAAAACATATGGAAATTCAATTTTTCAAGGTAATTATATAGATTTATACTATTCTGGACAAGATACTGATGGTAAATATCTAGTTGGAAAATTTATTGAAAGTATTGAAGTTTTGGCCGTAACTGATGCGTCATTTAATAACATATTTGAAAGAACAAATAATTCAGCTGAACCTGCTTATTTGATTTTCTCTGTGCCAGAAGAAATGCATTTACTTTTAAGAAAAGCAATGTATTTAAGTGGTGAAATATTCCCTGTTCCTAGAAATGCAGAATACTCTGAAAATCCAAGGCCTACTAGAGTAAGCAGTGCTTATCTTCAAAACTTAATATTAAATCAAACTATAAATGTTAGTGATGAAGATTTAAGCAATTATAGAACTAATGGAGGTGAAGAGTAATGTTAAAAAGAATTTTTGGAAATAAAGGTGTTGTAACATTACTTGCAATGATTGTTTGTATAGCCATTATCTTCTTTGCATATAAATATAGAGTTGAAAAAGAAATTAATGCTGTTTCAGTGCCATATGCTGTAAGAGATTTACCTGCTAGAAGTGAAATCACTGAAGATATGATTGGTACTGTTAAAGTTGCATCATCAATGATAACAAGTACTGTAATACAAAATAAAAATAATATATTAGGAAAATATGTTAATTATAATACTTTTATTCCTGCTGGAAGCTTGTTTTATGAAGGATCAATAGTAAATTGGGATGATATGCCTGATTCAGCATGGAAAAATATATATACATCTTATACAATATTTTCATTACCTGTTGGTATAACTACAACATATGGTAACTCAATTTTTCCAGGTGAGAAAATAGATTTATATTATAGAACATATGATAATAATAAATTAGTTCTTGGTAAGTTAATTGAAGGTATTGAAGTTTTAGCAGTTAAAGACAGCAACGGCAAACATATTTTTAAAAAAAGCGCTGAACAACAAAATGCTGCTGCATTAATATTCTCTGTACCTGAAGATATGCATTTATTACTAAGAAAGGCTATTATGGTTTCTGGAACAGATAGTTTAATACCAGTTCCTAGAAATGCAAATTATAATCCAGATACAACAATTAGTAGTCAATATTTACTAAGATTAATTAATTCACAATGTAGAGATGTACCTGAAGATAATATAAAATAAAAGAATAGAAAGGATTTAATAATGGATGATGCAATTTTTTCACAAATTGATTTTGGACCTTTAGTTCCACTTTTAAATGATGATGATATAACAGATATATCATACTCAAATGGTGGCCAATTATGGATTAAAACGCTTACTCAAGGTGTAAAACCATATCATTTAGAAGGAGTTAATAATGAAATGATGGAAAAACTAGCATTTCAATGTTCAAATGTCATGGGAAAAACATTTAATATGGCCCATCCTTTATTAGATGCTGAAAGCGCTGAGTTGCGTCTTAACTTTGTGCATGAATCAATAGCTACAAATGGAATAGCAGTTTTGATAAGAAAGACGCCTGCTAAAATAAGACTTAACAAGGAAAAATTAATATCAGAAGATTATGTATCAACTACACTTCATGACTTTTTAATAACTTGCGTTACTGGACACTGCAATATTCTTGTCAGTGGAGAAACTGGATCAGGTAAAACAGAACTAATTAAGTATTTAGCAAGTCATATAAAAGAAGATGAAAAAATAATAACAATAGAAGATACATTAGAACTTCATTTGGATAAAATTTATCCAACAAGAGATATAATAGCAATGAAAACAAATAACATTGCGTCTTATTCAGATGTATTAGTTGCATGTATGCGTCAAAATCCTAGATGGATTTTATTATCAGAAGTACGTTCTGCTGAAGCTGTTATGGCTGTTCGTAATTCTATTTCTTCTGGACATAACATTTTATCAACAATACACTCAGATAAAGCATCAAGTATACCAATGCGTTTGTACTCACTTTTAGAAACTAGTCAAGACATTGATCAGTTTGTAAAGGGAATGCATAGATATATACAACTTGGTATACATGTAAAAGGTTTTTTCTCCAAAAAATATAATAGATTTCAAAGAGAAATAACTCAAGTGGTTGAGTTTTACGTAGATGATGATGAAAATTCTGCTAAAGTAAATATTTTATATTCAAGAGATTTAATGGGAAATGAAACATATAACAATCCAACATCTCATCTAATTGATTATTTAGCAAGTCAAGGTGTACAAATGAGAGAAGATCCATTTATACCAAAAGATAGTGTAATAAATGAGGGAAAAAAAGATTTAGAAATTATGGAATTCTAAGGAGGTAAATTATGTATATTGAAATATTAGTAGTTGCATTAATATTAATATTTGTATTTTTATACAGAAAAAATAGTGGAAATAAATCTTATAAGTTCCTTGCTCGAACATTTGGAGGCGCTTATGAAAAATATGCACCTTATTCATTTAAGGTTGTTCGTGAAAAAGCAAAGGAATTAGGTCAAGAATATACTCCTAGACAATATGCAATACAGGTTATTGTATTTGGTGCTGGTGCAGCTTTTATTTCTTATTTATACTTTTATAGTATAATTTGGAGTATTGTATATGCTGCTTGTGCAATCGCAGTAATTCCATATTTAACATACATGAGATGTAAAAAAGCATATAGTGAATATATTTTTGAACAAATTCAAGTATATACTACAAATGTAATCATGGAATTTAATACTACACAATCATTTGTTAAAGCACTTGAAGGAGTTAGAGATTCTGGTGTTCTTGAAGATCCACTTTTAAGTGATGTTAATGAAATGATAAGAATGTCATATGAAAATGGAACAATAGATGAAGCAATAAGATTTATGAATGAAAAGTATGATTATTATGTTGTAAAGAATATGCATCAATTATTTTTACAAATAACTAAGGAAGGTTCAAAAGACTCTGGAGAAGCTCTTGAAGGAATGCTTCAAGATATAGATATGCTTGTTGAAAGTGTGTATAGAGATAGAATAGATAGGACATCATTTTATAAACAATTTTGTACATTTGGTATAGCACTTTACTTACTAGTTCTAATGGTTCAATTACTATTAGGTGAAACTAGTTATCTTGCATTACTTGATGAATGGTATGTATTAGTATTACTTCATGGTGTAATATTAATAAATACATATTTCTTACTTGGCGGTATTAAATATTACCATGAGGATGTAGGTGCTGAATAATGGAAATATTAGTTGTTGGAATTATATTAATTTTATTATTTAATTATATTGGATTATTTAGTTTTAATAAATTTGTTGGAGATAATAAAGTAGCCTTTGAAAAATTAAAAGAAGATGATTATGATTTTCTTGTAATATCAAGATATGGTGAAAAGGCAAATCCAAATGAAAGATTTCAAAAAAGAATTAAAACTGCAGTTATTACATTATTAGTAGCATTTTTAGTAGCAGTTACTAGCGTTAAAAGTTTAAATTTTGCTATTAAACTAGTTATTGTGTTTGTAATAACATATCTTATGTATAAAGACGATTATAACAAAGTAAAAAGATATTATAAAGTTCATTTACATGATATTAATTTAAAACTTCCATATTATTTAAAAAGCTTAGAAATCTTAATACAACATTATACAGTACCAGTAGCAATTACTAGAAGTTTAGAAACAGCACCTGAAATGTTTAAACCAGGACTTAGAGATTTAATAGCTGCTATTGATGCTGGAGACTCAAGTATTGAGCCATATATGGCATTTGCAAGACGTTATCCAGTTAGAGATTCAATGAGAATGATGAGACTTTTATATAGACTAGGGTTAGGTAGTCAAGAAAGAAAACAAGATCAATTAATTACTTTTTCAAGAACAATATCAAGTTTACAAAATAAATCAAGAGAAACTAAGTATAAAGAAAGACTTGAAAAAATGGAAAAGAAAACAATGACAATGTTAGTAGCAACTGGAGCAGGCGTTATGATTATTCTTGTTCTTTCTATACTTCAAATGTTTGTAGTAATGTAAAAAGCACTGAAAATGTGTAAAATTAGTTGATTTAGTAAATAATAATATTGTATAATTTAGATAGAAAATAAAGGAGGATTTTATTAATGAAAGAAGCGAGTGGAGAATTAAATATGACTGTTATAACAATTGTAGCCATTGCTGCAGTTGGAGCGTTATTTTATGTATTTGTTTGGCCAACAATTCAAAGATCTATAGTTTCTCAAACATGTAAAACATATGGTACAGATTGGACTGCAGTTAAAGCGTCTAATAGTACAATTGATACTGGTTCAAATGCTAAAGTAGGAGATTGGATGTGTTGTCCTGCTGGTAAAACAACAGTATCTGCTGGATGTGTTAAAGCTGATTAATAAATAATAAAAATGCTATAAATGTCTAGAATGGCATTTATAGTTTTTTTTAAATAATAAGAATAGGAAGTGAAATATGAGAGAATCAATTGGAAGCACTTGGTTAACGGGTATTATTATTACTTTTATAGCAATTTTTTCGGGTTTTTTAGCTTATTCAATTAGTTATACAAAGGCGTTTAGAGTCAAAAATCAAATAATCAATATTATAGAACAAAAAGAAGGCTTTTCAGAATTTAAATCATCTAATAGTAATGTTGTTATAAGAAATGCTAGTGAAGCTGATTTAAAAGCTGATAGTAGTGCAGAGGGTGAAATATTTAAATATGTAAAAGCACTAGGATATAATTATACTATGTTTGATAATGGTTCTAATCCTTGTAAAGAAGGAAAACTTAAAGACGGTGGCTATTGTTTGGTAAAGTATTGTTATAAAAATGGTGATACTGTAAAAACACATTATAAAGTAACCACATATATTTCTCTATCAATTCCTGTTATCAATGTGGGAATTAATATACCTATTTCTGGTGAAACAAAATCAATTTATTATGATAACAGTAATTATAAATGTGATGTAGAATAGGAGAAAAGATTATGAATGTAATGATTTATAACAAATATAAAGATTTAATGTTAGGATTAAATATTGATGTTATGAAATCAATGGAGGGTGTATTTAATGTTGATGAAATAATAGATACTTTCTCTAATTTTTACTATGATAAAATGATTTTAGATATTACATCAATTAGAGACTATCAAAATTTTGATAATTTACAAAAATTAGCAATGAATATCAACATGGAAAATGTAATATTATTGCTTGATAATAATCCTGAAAGTGAAACTGAATCTTATATTTCAAAATTAATTTCACTTGGTATTTATAATTTTACAAGAAGTGCCGATGGTATAAAATATTTATTAGTTCATTCACGTACATATAGGGATGTTGCTAATTTACATAACATACAAGAATTTGATTCAAATAATAATCTAAATAATGTAAATGATAATAAAGATGTTGATCTTAATGATACTAAAAAATTTGTTAGTGACAATAAAGAAATGAATATGTTAGAATTGAATGAGCAAAATAATGTATTAAATGCTAAAAATAAAATTATAGGATTTAAGAATGCTACTAATCATGCTGGTGCAACTTCATTAATATATATGCTTAAAAAGACATTAGCAGCTCATAAAAAAGTTGCCTGCATAGAAGTAAATAAAGTTGACTTTTTATTCTTTAATGATAATGAACTTATTAGTACTACTACTGTTGATTTACCTAAAGAAATAATGAAAAAGTTAAATTATGATTATATTTTTGTTGATTTAAATGATTATGATGATTTATCTATTTGTAATGAAGTTTATTATTTAATAGAACCATCAACTATTATGATAAATAAAATGATAAAGAAAAATAAAAATATTCTAGAAGATTTAAGAAAAGAAAAGATATTATTAAACAAATGTGTTTTAAGTAATAATGATATAGCAATTTTTGAATATGAAACAAAATTAAAAGTATTATATTCAATACCACCTTGTGATGATAGACAAAATAAAATAAGTGAAATTGAAAAATTTGTTAATAAAATGAATATGTAAGTTTAATTATATTGACAAAAATATTAAAATTATATAAAATTAAATTGTAAGGAGTGATATAAAATGGATTTATGTTCTGAAGCAAAAGAATTATTAAATATTATACATTATGTATATTTAGGTATAATTATTGTTGTACCAATTATATTAATTTTTGTTGGTATGTTTGATATGGCAAAAGCAGTTACTGAAAAGAAAGATGATGATATTAAGAAAGCACAACAATCATTAATTAAAAAGGCAATTGCTGCTGCATTAGTATTCTTAATTCCATACCTAGTTGGTTTAGTTATGCATATGGTTTCAACTGATGAATATAAACAATGTTGGAATATAATTCGTGGTGGTATTAAAACAGTTGGTGACTAATTTGAAGCAAATTGCTTCTTTTTGTTTGTCTTGAAAAAAAAGTATTATAATGCTATAATGTTTTTGAGGAAAAGTGTATGAAAAGGATTAAAGATATTAATTTAAAAAAAATTATTAGAAATATAAAAAAATATGCATCTACAAATATATTATTTTTGTCTTATGTAATAATATCTTTAATTATTAGCTTTGCAATGAGGCTAGCTACAGTTACAACACCAATATATTTTAAATCTTTTTTAGGAGATTTAATGATTGTTTTGATAATTGGTTCATTTGGATATTTTTTAAAACCAAAAAGTCAATTTAAATATTTTTTTTCTTGTTTAATCTTTTTTACAATCTTAACTATTGGAAATACAATTTATTATAGATTTTATCAATCATTTTTATCTGTTAATCTAATTGCAACTGCAAGTATGGTTAGTCAAGTTGATGATGCAGTATTTGAAAAAATAAATATTTATCAATTTCTTTATATTATTGGTGATATTATATTTATTTTAATACATAGAAAATTGAGTAAAACAAAGTATTATTTTGATGTTGAAAAAACTGAGAATGGTAGAAAAATGTTTGTATCTTTAGTAATTGTAGCATTTGGAATTTTTGTATTATTAGCATCAACAATAACTGGTACAGATACTAGTAGACTCCAAAAGCAGTGGAATAGGGAATACATAGTACAAAAATATGGATTATATATGTATCAAGTAAATGATTTAATACAAAGCATTCAACCACATATTAATACATTGTTTGGATATGATGAGTCTGCTATGAAATTTAGAAATTATTATGCATGTAAATGGGAAAATGAATCTAAAAGTAATAAATATACAAATTATTTTAAAGGAAAAAATGTTATATTTATTCATGCCGAAAGTATGCAAAACTTTTTAATAAATTTAAAAATAAATGGACAATATGTAACTCCAAATTTAAATAAACTAGCATCAACAGGAATTTATTTTGATAGATTTTATCCACAAATTAGTATTGGAACATCATCTGATTCAGAATTTACTTTAAATACTGGATTAATGCCATCATCAAGTGGTACAGTTTTTGTAAACTACTATAATAGAAAATATTATGCATTACCCCAATACTTTAATAATCTAGGTTACTATACTTTTAGTGCACATGCAAATAATGCTGATTATTGGAATAGAAAGACAATGTATGGAACACTTGGATATCAAGATTTTTATGCTAAAGATACATATATTGTACCTACAAATACAGATGATATGGATTGGGTAGGTCTTGGGCTTTCTGATAAATCTTTCTTTAAACAATTAACAGAAAAATTAAAGGATATAAAAGCAAATAAATCACCATTTTATGGTACTGTGATCACACTTTCAAATCATTCACCATTTAATGACTTAAAAAAATATGATGAATTTGATGTTACAATGTCATATACATATATTGATGAAAATGGAGTTAAACAAAGTGGTGTAGCGCCTTATTTAGAAAATACTGCGATGGGAAATTATATAAGAAGTGCTCATTATGCTGATGCCGCTTTAGGTGAATTTATAGAAGAATTAAAAGAAAATGGTATTTTAGAAAATGCAATAATATTATTATATGGAGATCATGAAGCTAGACTTGCTAAAAGAGAATTTATAAGACTTTATAATTATGATCCTTTAGAGCAAGCAATTAAAGATGAAGATGATCCAACATATTTAAGTATGGATAATTATAATTATGATTTGCTTAAAAATACTCCATTTATTATATGGTCAGATGAAGAGAAATTTAATAAAAAAATTAGTTCTACTTTTGGAATGTATGATGTGCTTCCTACTGTTGCTAATATGTTTGGATTTAAAGAAAAGTATGCTTTAGGACATGATATATTTAGTAAAAATGAAAAAATTGTAGTATTTCCAAATGGAAATGTTCTTACAGATAAAGTGTACTACAGCAACCTTAATGATGATTATGTAACACTTTCAAATACACCAATTGATAGTGATTATATAGAAAGAATTAAAGAATATGCTAATGAGATATTAGAAGTTTCTAATGGAATCGTAGTTCATGATTTAATATTAAATGAAGAATCTAAAATAGGAGAATGTCAAAATGAAAAAGAAAACTAGTATTAAAATTATGTTATGTTTTATCTTGATTGGAATAATATTATTTGGTTTTTTAGGATATAAAGCTTATAATGATTTCTTTAAAAAAGATAAAGTTCATAAACAGATTGATTCAATTGATTTTTATGGTTATACATTAAGTGAAAATGACACTGATATATATAAAAGCAATTTTAAGGAGCTTACAAAGGTTTTAAATGAAAAACCTATAAATTATCAAGATTATGCTAAATCAATCGCTAAACTATTTATAATTGACTTATTTACGCTTGATAATAAAATGGGAAGTACTGATATTGGTGGTCTTCAATTTATTCATAAAGATTTAAAGGAAAATTTTAAAGAGAATGAGGGGGCTTCATTATATAAGTTTATAGAAAATAATATAAATGGTGATAGAACTCAAAAATTACCTAAAGTAAAAGAAGTTACAGTTGAAAATATAACTGAAACAACTTATAAATATAAAGATGTAGAATATGAAGGATATTTAGTTAATGTAAAATGGACTTATGAAAATGATTTGGGTTACCAAACATCTATGAAACTAACTATAATAAAAGATAAAGATATTCTTTATATTGTTAAGGGTGAGTAAACTAAATAAAAAAGTGGATTAAATTCCACTTTTAATTTTGTGTATTTTCTGTATTAGAAATAACTTGTTTTTTAACATTAATAGTTAATGTATGTACTAACTCTAATATTGTGTCTGCATGTTCTTTTTGACTATAAAATTTATATTCAGAAAAGCTATTTAGATTTACTTCTTGTTTTGTGTCAATATCGATGAACTTAAGTGTAAGACCATTTGAATTTGCATAATTTTTAATTTGATCTACAGAATATTTAGATACATTTTTAAGTACTGGCATTTTAGATTCACTATAACTTCCATTTCCAATTATAGTTTCTTTATATAAATTGTTTAAATCAAATGAAGTTTTTTTGATTAGCGTTCCTTTGGATTTACCTAAATTAATATTTATTTCTTTCTTTATATCACTAATACTTCCTTTGTATGGTATTGTAACAGCAGGATAACTTTTTGATGAAGGATCATATATATATTTCCATCCATTCCATCCATTTAGTTGCATTCTTTGTATATTTACTAAATTAGCACTATCACTTATAACAATTGATTTAGCCAAGTTATAAAGTGATAATAAATCTTTAGTGGTAATATTTGTTTGAAAATTTGATTTAATTTTAGTAAGTACATCTATTACTTGATTAGGATCTTTTATTTTAATACCAGCATTTACAATTCCTAGGATAACTTTCATTTCATTTTTACCTCTAGTGTAATCATTTCTGCTTCCTTCTGTGTAAGTAGGGCAGTATTTACTCATATTTTTTCCACCCTTACTGCCATCACCAGGTTTATGTCTATTTCTTGCAAGTGCAAGTGCTTGTTCTCCATTTAAGTGTTGATGACCTTTTTCAACATAAACTGTTCCGCTTCCCCAATGCCTTGAACTACTTTGTTCACAAAGAGAATAGGGAACATCTACATCAATTCCACCGACAGCATCAACTAATTTTACAACTCCCTTAAAATTAATTTTCGCATAGTAATCAATATCTACATCAAAGATATTTTCAATTGTTTTGACAGCACAACTTGATGAACTTCCCCAAGTAGTAGTATTAATTCTTCTATAGCTTCCATTTGAACATGCAGTTTTTAAATACATATCTCTTGGTACTGATGTAATAGTAGCTCTTAATGTTTTGGGATTAAATGTAACTAGTAATAATACATCTCCATTATATCCTGATGTTACACCATCTTTAGATGAATCAACGCCTATTAAAAGCATTGTAAATGGTTTTGTTAATGTAGCAGTTTCACTTTTAATATCTTCTTCATTTGATTCATATATTTTAGAGGTTTCATAAAGAACTTTAGTTTCTTCTTCAATATCTTCATATCCCTCTAAAGAATAAAACATATCAACATAATTTCTACTGAAAAATGCTGCGTCTATTTCTTTATTTTTTAAAGCATATAGTAGTTCCATTGTAGAATCATATTTTTTAATTTCATTGTTTTCTTCTAATTTTAAATCTTTAATAACTTCATTTGGAAGAATATTTCCTTCAATGTCATTTGTATCATTTACAATACCTATTTTTTTATCTTTTAAACTTTTATAATCCTTATATGTTTTGTCATATGTAACAAGTGAAGTAAAGTATTCATTTTCATTTTCACTATAAGCATCTATTGATTTATAAATTTTAGTTAAGTAATAATATCCTGCACCTTCAATTCCAATTATCAATATCGCAAATATAGCTGCGATAATAAAACCAGCTAGTCTTTTTTTCTTAATACTTCTTAAAAGAATATAAGTTATAAATATTAACAAATAAAGTAATATTAAAATACCATAGTATCTATAAAATGTTTCAACACCTTTATATAAATATAAACTATAACTAAAGAATCCAAAACTTATTATTTGTATTATTAAAAGTAATATTGTAATAATTGCCTTTATTAATTTTTTTGACTTCATATTTAACACTTCTTTCTAATATTTATTTTTCTTTTTTGTTTCTTTTTTATTATTTTGTTTTTCTTTAATTTCTTCTAATTTTTTTTCTTTATGCCTTCTATATTCTTCTTTTTTCTTTTCAAGTAATGCTTTTCTTTTTTTATTTGTATGTATCTTATTTATTAGTATACCTATTAATACTAAAAATATAATTATTGTTTCAACTATTAATAAAGACATTAATTTTTCATATTTTGCTATTTTTTGTTTATATGGTTTTACAAAATCATCAGTATATTTAATTAATGTTTTATTTATACTATCATATATATAATAATAATCATTTCCAGAATCTAAATCTTTTCCATGTATTATTGAATAAGCACTATTAATCATGTTTAATGATTCAAAAATTATATTATCAATATTTGTTGTTGATAAGAAATAATTATCAAGTGTTTTATCCATTTTAAGAGGGTATAGCTTTATTTGATCTAATGTAGCTTCAATATATTCTTTATATGTATTTTCTTTTTCATCATATATAAATAGTTTTGTTTCTCCTTCACTATTTTTAAGACCAATTAATGTAAAATTACTTATTTCATTATAAAATCCCGGTACGTTTTGTTCATTAATTATTACAGTCTTCTTTTCATAGTTTTCAGGTCTTTCTAAGTTTGATTCTCTTTTTACTACTACATATTTTTCATTATCAATTGTTATCTCTATTGGATTAGGATCAGTTACATTAACTATAATAGTATATTTTTTAACACTACCATTTTCAGCTGTAACACTTACTATAAATTTATTTTCTCCTTCAGATACGTTAAATGTACCTGTACCAGTTAAATCAGATTTAGAATCAGCAAGTTTTGCATTAATTTTAACGCTTGTTGTATTAGCTCCTGCATTTACTTTATATTCTGTAATATCACTTTTAAAAGTAGGTGATAATGTTAGTCCTTCTACTGAAAGGGATGACAAATTATTGTTTTTTGACAATGATGCTTTATATTCAGATTGAGTAATGTTTTTAATAGATTTAGAACCTTTTGATATAGATAAATTTTTTTCTGACCAAGTAAGAGCGTTAACATTTTTAACACTAACTGAAGAAGTACCAGTAGCAATTGCTTTTAATTTATATGTATATGTTTTTGATTTTATTTTTCCATCTCCGGCATCAGCAACAGTAGAGTCACCAGATGTTAATTTGAACTTACTTGAATTATAATCAAGTGACCATTTCCAACTTCCAAGAAGTTCACTTGATGATATTTTAACTGTTATAGTTACCGTATCTCCAACAAGAACTGTACTTTTATTTGATGAGACACTTATTGTGGCAGATGCTGCATATAATTTATCTAAATTAGTAAACAATATTAAAATACTAAATATTGAACTTATAAATAATTTTAAATACTTTTTCATTTTATCCTCCTACAACTTTTTAGCACCTTTTATATGCTTTTGAATTTGTAATAAATCAAGAATTGTTACATCTTTATCACCAGATGTGTCTCCTGCAAGTAAAGATGCCCCAGTTAATTTTTTAGCTCCCTTAATATGTTTTTGAACTTGTAATAAATCAAGTATACTTATTTGGCCATCACCAGATGTATCTCCTTTAACAGATAATATATAAGACTTTATTTCTTCATTAGCAGTTACTTCTAATTTATAATTTGTTGTGATAATGTCTGTATCTTTAATTTCACTTCCATCTTCCTTAGTAATAATTACTTTTGTGGCACCTTCACTTATTAAAGTATTTTTTATATAGCTTGCAAGTGTTCCATTATTTAATTTTGTTATGAAATTATCTGTTTTTGTAAATCCAGAATTTGATACAATATCATCAACTGATAATTTAATATCTATTTTTTTTACAGTAATAATATATTTTTTTTCTTCCAATACTTCACTTGTTACAGTTACTGTAATGTCTGTTTCATTTTCTTTAAGTTCATATTCACCTGTTCCTGTAACTGTAGCTTTAGAAGAGGTACTTGCAGCACTTACATTTATTTTATCAAGTTCAAGTGGTACAAAAACTTCATATTCGAGTATATCTTCATCAAATTTAGGAGATAATTCATAATTGTCAACTATTAATTTTGATAAATCATTATTTGTATCTCCGCTTTTTGGTAGAGAAGTATATTCAGGCATATTATTGTAAATAGGAATTTCAAATATAAATGTTTGATCTAATACTTTAGATTTTTTATATGAATTATATGTTTGATTTCCTTCCGTAGCAGGAGCTTGAATATTTGTCATGTATTGATGAGTATATTTTGAAAATTTAGAATTAGGTCCAACATTAAATTTTTGGTAATATAATGTTCCTTGTCCTTTTGTTACGTACCCATTCGCTAAAAAAGAACTACCTTCTGTAATTGCAGTTTCAATGTTATCCCATTTATTTCCATCTCTACTAATTAATTTAGCTGCATATGCAAGTCCTCTAGTAATTGCTGAATATTTAACTCCATCGATTGTTACTTCATATGCACCAATGTTGAAAAAATTATAATATCCACTATACTTTTTACCTTTCCATGTGAATTCTTTTCCATTTGTAGAATCACTTCCATTAGCTCCTACCTCAAGTCTTATTCTACTTGCGATATGAACTGGACTTATTTTTAAAGTCTTTCCAGCATTAAATATAGGAATAGTGTATTTATCATCGCCTAAAGTACCTGTTCCAAATATTGATTTAACTAATATTGGATAATTTTCTTCTAAAGTTTCTTCATAATCAAGTTTTTCAAACATAAATATTCTTTCTTCTGAAAGCCAGTTTCTAGGATCCATATAAAACGCTATAACACCAGAATTTACTTTATACCAGCTTGTTCCTTCAGCTGGCTTATTTGAAGTTCTATAATTATCATTTTCTGTTTGCATATAATTAAGGCCAGTTTCTGATGAAACAGAAGAAGCAAAATTTAAATTTGTTTTACCTGCTTTAAAAATCCAATTTGGATATTTACTATGTAAATAAGTTAAGTAGGGAATATAATCATTTGGAAATCCTTCTTCAAGTAATACTTTTTCATATTCTTCATCTATAAGAGTTATTTCTTCTTTCTTTTTTATGTATGATTTACTCATCCATCCAGTAGAGCCATTATAATAACTTATTTTATACCAGCCATCTTTTTCTTCTAAGATATTAACATTTACACCTAGTGATAATCTTTCAATCAAAGTACCTTTCTCACTAGCAGTTTTTCTTACAGCCACATTATTACCAGTAACTCTCGCATTCCAGTCACTAACATTTATTCCATTAAATGAATTATTTACATATGTAACATATTTACTACATACATATCCATTTTTTTCTTTATATATAACTTTTATCCATTTAGAATCGCAACCTTTTCCTTCATAAAGGGTTTTATCCGGAACTGTTATGCTTGTTCCTTTATTAACAGATGTAATTGCCTCACTATCAGTAGTTGCTTCAGTTCTAATTCTAACTGAGCTATCATTTATAATCGCATCATAATCTGCATGAACAAAATTTGGTAAGCATAATAAAAATATAAAAATAATAATTAATAATTTACTTTTATTCAACTTATCACCTCCATTTATTCATTGTCATATTAATTATAACAAATAATTACATTTTTTTCACTATATATAAGTAAATTTACACTTTACGTAAACTTTACTGTAAAACATTTTTAATA
>Ga0247609_10000149_pt1 | contig 99586 bp, 104 predicted proteins | sample 172DNAGHGlowgp2_FD_193487 | JGI IMG/M metagenome (GOLD analysis project Ga0247609, IMG submission 193487) | Sheep rumen microbial communities from Palmerston North, Manawatu-Wanganui, New Zealand - 1728 DNA GHGlow gp2 | ecosystem: Host-associated > Mammals > Digestive system > Stomach > Rumen ...
GAAGATCGTGTGTCATTACAAGTTGGGCAAACCGGAAACTGAAGAATAATTTGCGAGTGATATGAAACAACAAGAATACTTTTTCACTGCGCATTCAGTTGTCACCGATGATGACGGTCACCTTGGGTACCTATGGGAAGGTATCGTGTACACAGGACGATGCTTTGGCATGAGTGGCTTTGACCCGTTCCTCAAGACGGACAATCTATTCTACACTCCTGATGATGCTATTGATGATATTCTGAAACTTGGCTGATATGAACAGAAAAGAAGAATAAGAGACTAATAATCAATAAAAATAAGTTAACAATGGAAGAATTACCAAAAAAAGTCCAACATTTCAAATTCCTAATGGACCAATTAAGAACAGAGTGGTTTGTATTTGACGGGGCATTCCCTAATAATATTACAAATATTAATCAAATACGAACCTTGGCTAAACAAATTTTACTTCTTGATTTAAATCAGGAAGTATATGATAATTTAATGTCTAATTCAAGTGAAGTTTAAGTATGGAAAAAATCACAACTTACGGCTCTTTATTAGAGGGAGCTCATGCTCATCACATTCTTAAAGATTCGAAATTAATTCGTAAAGGAGTTATTGACCTTCCTTACAAAATGGTTGATTTTGGAGAGTTTCCAGCACTTTTAAAGGATACAAAAACAAATCCTGTTTATGTGGAAACATATGGAGTGTCTGATGAAGTCTTTAAAGAGGTAGAGCGTTATGAAGGCTATCCTGCATTTTATACAAGAGTTAAATTGGAGGATGGTTCTTATATTTATATAATTGACAATATTCCATCGAAATTATATGAAAATTTTGAACATATTCAAAATTGGCTTGAGTATAAAGGAATTCGTGATATAAAATATTATTTTGTAAAGTAAATATGACTAAACAAGAATTTTTAAGCATTTTTGGTTCTGATATTACAGACACTGATTTTAATTATTTATACAATCTTGCCAGATGTGCTTCTTATCAAGACTTTCTAAATAAGTTTTCGGAAGATATAAATCCTGATGGAACTTTTAAAAATCTTGAAGTACAAGAAGTTATCTTGTCAATGGTAGATATGACCCCTAAACCGATAAAAAATAATATAAATAATATAGCAGAGGCTATTCAGAGTCAGTTTCCGCTTGGTTTAAAACCAGGTACAAATCATTCATGGCGAGGGAGTCATGCTGAAATTGTTCAAAGGCTTGACAAACTTCAAATAAAATTAAATATACAACTTAATTTTGATGAGGTTTTAGATGCTACCAAAAGATATATACAATCTTTTAATGGTGATTATACTTATATGCAAATATGTAAATATTTTATTTTCAAAAATACTGTAAAAAATGGTATGTCAGAATTTAATTCAGCATTACTCGATTTCATGGAAAACAAAGAAAATGCGAATGAATTAAGCAATGCGTGGGTTGACAATTTACAATAATAGCAAATTATAAATAATATGAAACAAACAATTCTTGAAACAATTTTAATGTAGAAAATTTACATGTAAAAAATATTTTTGATTAGAATTATATATTATATTAACTTAAAATAAATTAACTATGATTAAATTAGGTAAACAAGTAGAAGAAACTCAATCATTCAAACGCTATGTTGGATTCGCTCCTGTAAAAGTCTTGTGTGTAAACCCCAATAAGGCGCAACTTGCTGAAATTGGTATTAATGTAAATGATGAGCCTGTTTATAAGACTCAAATTGAAGTTGATGGAAAGAAAGTCAATCAAACAAGAGTTACCATTTATGTTCAAACCACTGATAATGATAATAAAGTGGATATTATTTCGAATGTTAATTTCTTCTGTACCAATGAAGTTAATGTAAACAGAGACAAAACAAAGTTTCAAGTTATCGACAATTTTGGTGAATCTTCTTGGGTAACAAAAGAACAGTATCAGACAAAAGCATTGCCTCCAAAGACAAAGATGTTTGGAGATTATCGTCCTGCAAAGCGTGGAGAAGTTGAACTTACAAAGTTTATCAAATATTGGGCTGGTATTGAGGACAGAACAAGATGGGACAACAATGCACAGACATTTGTTCCTGTGAATGATGCAGAAAATTGTGACATTCAGCTTAATTGGGAAGATATTATGTCTGGAAAGTTGGAGGAAATCAAAGGATTGATTGTAGCTGCAAAGGAAAAGGAAACAAAGGAAAATGTTGTGTATAAAATCAAGGTGTTGTTTGGTGTGCAAACCACTTCTGAGGGAAGAAGATATCAAACAATCTTTTCCAGAGATTTTATGCGTAATAATAACAACGGATACACCAATTTCTATAAGAAGAACATTGAAGATTACAAGAAATCTGGTGGTATGGCAAACGTTGAATATAGTGCTATGATTATTCATGAATATATTCCTGAAAAGTCTGTAGTTACTCCCAACGATTCTCCTATTCCTGATACAATTCCTGAAACAAGCAGTAATGATTTGAGTGACTTGAATGATCTCCCTTTCTAAACCAATAGCCAGTATTGATGACATTAAAGTGAGTGAAGAAGAAATCTTCACTCACTTTTTTGGTAATATAAATCATATTCCATGTGTAATAAATTCACCTTTTAGAAAAGATAAAAATCCTTCATTTTCAATATTTTATAATAAGTCTGGTAAATTATTGTTCAAAGATTTTGCCACACAGGAATGTTGGGATATTTATGGACTTCTCAAAAAAAAATTCAATTGTGACTATAATACAGTTTTATTGAAAATAGGTCAGGAATTTAATTTCAAGCCTGGTAAAACAATAAAAGTTACAAGACCAATTAAAAGAAACAATAATAATATTGGTATAAATATTTCAATAAGAGACTGGCAAGATTATGACTTTGAATTTTGGAATAAGTATGGTATTTCAAAAGAATGGCTTGTTTTTGGTAATATATATCCTATAAAAGACATTTTTATAAACAAAGACAATAATGAATTGGATATACCTGCTGAAAAGTATGCTTATGCATATGCGGAATTCAAAGACAACAAAACAACATTTAAAATTTATCAACCTTATAGTAAAAGATGCAAATGGATGAGCAGCCATGATAAGTCTGTGTGGGATTTATGGCGTCAGTTACCAGCCTCTGGAAATAAACTTATTATAACCTCATCAAGAAAGGATGCTTTGTGTTTGTGGGCCAATATAGGTATTCCGGCAACTTGTCTTCAAGGTGAGACTTACTTTCCAAAAGACAAGATTATAAATCAAATAAAAGAAAGATTCAAAACTGTTTATGTATTGCTTGATAATGATGAAACAGGTAAAAAATTTGGCAAGGAACTTTCCAAGAAATATGATTTAGTTTATACAGAAATAGATAATACGCTCGGTGTAAAAGATCCAAGTGACTTTTTTAAAACTTATAAAAGAAAAAAATTTATAGAATATTTTAATAACTTATTTAATTAAAACTATGTTTTTAAAAGTAAGAAGCCGTAATCATTCGGCAAATTTATTAAGAAACCAAATTGAAGTAACCAGGCCTACTGTATATAGATTAGGCAGTTTTACTCCGACAAATGAAGTGTTTAAACATTGTAAACATCCCGAATTAATAAGGGAAATCAACACGGTAGAAGCGTGTAAAACCTCAAATGACAAATATCTTATGAAACGTGCATTTGATAAACACAATGTTAAAACTGCACAGTGGTGGACATTTGATAACACGGATGAATTCAATGAGAATTATCCTTTGATTATTAAACATATTCATTCTTCAAAAGGCAAAGGTATATATTATATACAAAATGCTGAAGAAATGACTGAATTTATTAACTCACATAATAGCAATCTTAATAATTATATTATTGAAAAATATCATAAATACGTTCGTGAATATAGATTGCATGTCGATAAATTCGGGTGTTTTCATGCTAATAGAAAGATGCTCAAAAACGATGCAACTGAAAGATGGCATAGACATCATATAAATACTGTGTGGATTAGAGAAGATAATGAAATGTTTGACAAGCCTGTAAATTGGGATGAGATTGTAGCTGAATGCCAGAAGGCAATTGCTGCTGTAGGTTTGGAAATAGGTTGTGTTGATGTAAAAGTTCAAAGTAATAAACAAGAACATCCTGATTTTATTATTCTTGAAACCAATTCAGCACCTGCACTTGGTGAGGAAAGTGCTCCTAAATATATTAACGAATTAAAAAAAATTGTAAGCAATGAGAACTAATAATATTAAAATTGGAAATACAAATAATAAAATAAAATTTTTGACTTGGAGTGCTGCTAATATTTATTCATCAGTAGAATTTGAAGTTCCGGAAAATGGTTATATATGCTTTGGAGCATTGATGAGAGGACGTGGATTTTTACCTTTTAATAAAAACAGTGGCACAGTAATTTTAAAGATTTATAAAAATTTTCAAATCGATAATGAAGGTTATAACGCAACATATTATAAAGATAATAAACTAAATTTTTCTATAGATGAAATAACTGAAATTCTTAATTATTTAAAATTGAATTTTCCTTTTATGGATTATTCAATAGAAGAACACGATGACTTTATTAAATTATATTTAATATTTACTGAAGCAACCAGACCACAAATTCTACTTATATTAAATATGTGTAGAAGATTTTACAGATTTTTATTGTCTGTAACATTAAAAATTGCTTATAATATTTGGAAATCAAACAAATATAATTTAAGTTTACTTGAGTTGGTTTTTCTTATTGATAATATGTATATGTGGAGTATGGGTGATGATTTATTTTTAAATAATGATCCCAGAAGAATTTGTTTTGATTCCCATCATCGTTTTGACCCGAATTGTCTTAATGAAATTTTAGAACGAATGAATTATCATATATTTTGTAATAGTATAAATAGGAATCTTTTTTCAGTTGACAGACTAACTGATATTCAATTAAACAGATCTATAAAACGAAATATTGAAAATAAATTTGATAAATATGATTCTTATGAAAAAGTTTTTGATGCTTATGTACATTATTTAAGTTATTATATTAATAAAAAATTAAAAGAATATAAGGATTCAAATTGCATAGAATAATGAAGTATTATTTTTCAAGTAATAGATACAGTTTTATAAAGGATACTGTAAGAAGTAATGAATTCAATGATTCAAGTTTTGTAATTTTACCGGGTGGTGCTGATATTTCCCCGAGTTTATATAATAGTAAAAATGTGGCAACAAGGGGAATAAACCAACATTTGGATTATATTCAATGGACTTTACTCGGTAAAGCCCATGAAGAAAATAAATTTATTATTGGCATTTGCAGAGGTGCTCAAATGATTACCGCTTATAACGGAGGTAAACTTATTCAAGATGTTACAGGACATTTTGGAGAGCATGAAATAACATTTAAAAACGGTGATACTTGTATGGTTACTTCATGTCATCATCAAATGTGTTATCCGTTTAATCTACCTAATGAAAATTATGATGTATTGGCTTGGTCTACCGAGTCAAGAAGTGATCATTATTATTCAGACGGTCTTGAGAACCCTCCTTACGAGCCAGAAGTAATTTGGTATCCAAAAACAAAGATGCTTGCTATTCAGGGACATCCTGAATGGATGAATAATGATGATAAATTTATAAAAATAATAAATAATATAATTAACTACTATGCAAATTAAAAATATAACAATAGGAGCCGATCCCGAATGTTTTGTATTCAATACTGAAGAAAATGAATTTGCTTCAGCAATAGGTTATATCCCCGGAACAAAAGAAATTCCGTATCAAGTCGATGAATTAGGTGAGGGATTTGCAATGCAAACTGATAATGTTCTTGCAGAATTCAATATTCCTGCAAGTAAATTATTTGAAAACGATGATTTCATTGTTGATATTCTGTCTATGAAGAACTATATTAATGAATATCTTGAAAAAGAACAATCTCATCTAATATTAAAACCCTCGGCAAGTCAATTCATCCCTGAAAAATATCTTAATAATGAACAGGCTTGTTTATTTGGTTGTGATCCTGATTATAATGCATATAATCAAAAGCAAAATAAAAAACCTGAATTAATTGCTCCTAATTTTAGAAGTAGTGGTTTTCATATTCATATAGGGTATGATAATCCTATGATTGAAACAAGTCTTGAGATTATAAAATATCTTGATGCTTATGTAGGCATTCCTTCCATTATATTAGATAAGGATAAAAACAGACGGACATTGTATGGAAAGGCTGGTTGTTTCAGATTTCAACGTTGGGGAGTGGAGTGGAGAGTGTTATCCGGAGCTTTTCTTCAAGATGAAAAAACTGTAAGATGGGTACAAAAAAGAGTACGTCTTGCAATTGAAGCATTTTTAAAAGGAAAACAACTGCCACCTTACCAAAAAATAGTGAGTATAATTAATAAATCAAATGCTAAACAAGCAATAGAATTAATCAATGAATTTAATTTAATATAAATATGTGTGGTTTATTTGGATTTATAGGAAAAGAAAGAACTGAATTTAATAAATTACTGCTTTGTAATTTAGGAATACATAATGACACTAGAGGAGGAGATTCATGCGGATTGTTTATAGATGGTAATGTGGAATATGGGGTTGATGACAAGAAAAAATTTGATAGTTTTTATAAAACAAGCAAGTTGTTTAATAAAACTAAAAAAGCCCATATTATAATTGGTCATGACAGAAAAACATCTATAGGTGTAACTTCATTGGAAAATGCTCAGCCTGTAGTTATTACAAATGATAACGATGAGGTTGATTTTGTATTGATTCATAATGGAACCATTTCTAATTATGAAGATTTGCGTGATAAGTATCTTACTAATGCAGAGGGGTATACTGATAGTCAAGTAATGGCTTATATAATATATTTTTGTGGGTATGATGTACTCTCGGAATATACAGGTACTGGCGCTTTTGTTACAGTTGATTACAGGCAAAATAAAGAAAGAAAACCTGTAGTTCATATTTTTAAAGGAGCGTCAAAAAAGTACAAAACTTCAAATACTGATGAAGAAAGACCTCTGTTTTTGTTAAAAGATACTAATGGTTATTGGTTCAGTTCTTTAAAAGAACATCTTGAAAGGTATAATAATGTATATTTGAATAATAAAGGATTTGTTTCTATTGAAACGAATACCCTTTATATGATAGAAGGATATCAATTATATAAAGTTCAAGAGTATGATCGTTCTAATCTTGTACAAATTGAAATTTCTACTTCAAGTACTTATACTAGCACTTATAATAGCACTAAAAAAGATCCTGAACTCCCTTTAGTATACAATCCTTCTTATCCTTATTATAATGATTATGATATTGATGATTATGATTGGGGTACTGTAAGTACTACTAACAAAACGGTAGAAACAAATAAAGAGTCTTCAAACGAATTAGTTGAGTCACACCCTAGTTTGTTTTTAGATGAGTTGCCAGTAAAAGTTCCTAATGAACTTAGTAATATGTGTACTTTGGAAGCTATTCAATATTTAAAAAAGACACATTCTCCCGATGATACAACACTTGATTGTGATAGAGTTTATTTTGACGGATGTATTTATATGGATGGGGATTTACCTGCCGATGGTATATACAGTTTGTCAAAATCAGGACTTAAGATAAATCAAAATAATAATTTTTCAGTAAAGAATTTTTATGCTTTCGTAAATGGAAACTTATTATATCATCCTAAAATACTCGTGGCTCTTGATTTAATTAGTGAATATTATGATTGTTATCCTTATGATATTCTTGATACTATGTCTGGAAAAAGTAATTATTTTAATACTATGCCTTACTTCGATACTAAAACAAGCACTTTTATATCAGCAAAAAACAAAGTGATAAATAATTATAAATTCATAATGCCTTTGCAATCCCCGGACTCTTTTATTAAATCGTATATAAAAAACGGTATGCTATCCACCAAGGATGTTAAGAAGCAGTTTAGTATAGAATTGGCAAAGGAATTTTATAAAGATTCATTTGCAAAGTATTTGAATAATTATGATATTTATGATAAAATGAAATTACAAACATTAATTAATAAAGTATATGAGAGTATTATTGCTTAATGAGGATTTATTGATAAATACAAATGAATATGAAGCTAAAAGAGTGGATGTAGCTTATAATAAGATAGGGTATATGCAAATTTTTTATGTTTCAAGTAATAAAGAAACGCCTGAACACTTTATAGCAGATATGATGACTGATATTACATCAATAAAATATAAAGAAAATTTGTTTTATAATAAAAACAATGGTGTTTATTTTTATATATATGGAGATGTAAATAATAAATCCCTTGTAGTTTATAGATGTTTAAAAGAAAGAGGTCGTTGTCAATACAAAACTTTTAATTTGGAATATTCTTGCAATAATTTATTAACAAGATTCAATCTTTATACTGAAAAGGACAGGGAGATTAATGATAAGCTTCAATCACTATTGAAATATTCTTTTGGTTTTGAGTTTGAAACGAGCAGTGGTATGATTCCAGAACATTTATGCTATAAGTACGGACTTATTCCTTTAAGAGATGGGTCAATTTCAGGATTTGAATATTCATCTATTGTATTAGGGAAGACTTATGGTTTGAGTATTCTGAAAAATCAATTGAAATTGCTTAAAAAGTATACAAGTTTTGATAAAGAATGTTCGTTGCATATTCATTTTGGAAAAGTGCCTAATGATATAAGATTCATATTTACATTATATAAGGTATGTAAAAAATTTGAAGATGCAATTGTTTCTGTCATTCCAAAGTATGCATTTAATACTTCAAAATTCAAAAAGAGTAAAAAGGATTATTGTAAAAAACTTTTGGATTTTTCAAATATATCTGAAATGTATAATTACTATATCAGTAATGAAGATTTCTATATAAATGAAAATGATATCTCAAAGATTGATTTGACAGCCAATCATCCAAATGATTCTTCAAGAACGAGAAAGTGGAATGTATCATCAAGATATCATTGGGTCAATTTTATAAATCTTTTGTTTTATAAGAAACATAAAACTGTTGAATTTCGCTTTTTAAGTCCGACCAGAAATTTTAATAAAATAACTATTTGGTTGTACATTCTGACAGGAATGATTAAAATAGCGGAATCTATTTATTGTAGATTAAAAGATTTGCCAATTGAAAATTTCTATACGGAATTGAATACGGCTTTATATAGTGATATGGGTGACTCTCTTTATGATGTGATTGATGTTGCTTATTGTTATGAAGCACCTCATGTAAAAAGGTGTTCTATGTTCAGAGCATTGAGAGACTTGGAAACTCTAAAGCAAAAACAGGAATTATTACATGATTATATAGGTGCTGAATCAGGTCTGGATGATTTGATTTGTATATCAAAATTTATAAAGTAGCCTATGAGTAATAAAAAGGTAAAAAATGCGCAATCGATTGTTATTGATAACATAAAATTCAAATCAAAACTTGAAGGATATTGTTATCAACAATTGAAAGAAGTTGGACTATCTCCTAAATATGAACCAATAAAAGTCACTCTTTTATCTGGATTTATTCCAGACCGTGTTAAAATAATAACACCGAAGAAGAGGGGTTCTGGTTATAATCTTTTACATTACTGCAATAAAATCAGGGATATTACATATACCCCTGATTTTATGGTAAAGTATAAAAACAATTGGATTTTTATAGAAACAAAAGGGAAACCAAATGATTCCTATCCTCTAAAGAAAAAAATGTTCCTTAAATATTGTCAAGATGTGTTATCAAAAAAGGTTGATAAAAATATAGTTTTTATGGAACCACATAATCAAAAACAAGTTAAGGAATGTGTAAATATGATATTAACTGATAATCTATGAAGTATGTCACTAGTTCAAATTGCAAAAAAAATTAAAAAACTCAATTTAAAACCTGAGTTAGAGAAAAATTTATTATCTTTGCTCAAAAATGGTCAGTATGAAGACATTGAATTCATTATTGATGATTTGTTGAAAAAAACTGCAGATTTATCTTTTGAATTAAGTGGTATTTCAGATGATCTGGTGGAAGATGAAGATGAAATATATTATTAAAATTGTAGGTTTATGAATGTAATTGATTTGTTAAGAAAAAACTCAAAGTGGAATAAAGAAGATTATTTTGCAGATAGCAGAATTGGACATTCTGATGTTGTAAATTTTGAAAAATATGGTCCTAAAGGATTACTTATTGAGTGTAAAGCAACAAAAGCAATGAATTTCGGTTCTTTGGTTGATTGTTTGTTGTTTACTCCGGAAATTTTTAACAGTGAATTTTATATTTGTAATTCTGATGATATGCTTTCAGAAAAGCAGATGGAATTATACAATATCTTTAATGAAAATCTATTTGACTCCGGATTACCTGTTTATTTCTCAAACCGTTCGGAAGAAAGTGACAATTTTATATTGTCTATATGCAGATTGAATAAAATATATGCTTCTTTTAAAGACGATACAGTACTTCAAAAAGTATATAATCTTTTCGAATCGTTTAAAAAGTTTCAATGTAATAGTTCAAAAATATCAATAACAGCTGATGATTATAATCAGGCTGTAAATATTGTAAATATTTTAAAGACAGGTGAACTTACTAAAAAGTTATTTACAAATTTCAAGGCTTTTTATCAAGTTAGGATGACAAAAGGCAATGTAAGAACATTGCATGACATGATTCTTGTTGATGAAAAAAATCATAAAATAATACCATTTGATTTAAAAGTCACACAATCTCCTGAAAGTGAATGGGTTGAAAATTCATTTTACAAATTCAGATATTATAGACAAGCTGAAATGTATCAGGATGTTTTAAAGTGGTGTATAAGTAACTGTGATGATTGTGGTTTATGGGAAATTGATGATTTTAAATTTCTTGTAGTAAGCGCTCAAAATTCTGTACCAATGATTTTTAACTTTCCTATAAAATATAATGAGGAAGGAAATCTTGTTATTTCAAAGAAAGGAGCTTCTGTTCCTAAATATATTGAAATAATCAATAAAATCGAATGGCACAGAACAAACAGAGAGTTTAATTATCCTGAAAATATTATAAACGACATTTATTCAAAGCAAAATACTAACCAAATTACTTACATAAATATTATTGATTAATGGAATATTTAAATTCTGATTTAGCTAAACGCATTTGGGAATCTAAATATCGCCATAACAATGAGACCCTGGACGACTGGTTCGTCCGGGTCTCTGGTGGCGATAAGTACATTGAAAGACTTATTAGAGAGAAAAAATTTATTTTTGGTGGACGTACTTTATCAAATAGAGGATTGATTGGTAGTCTTAGTAATTGTTATACTAGTGGTAGAGTAGGTGATTCTTTGAGTGAAATTATGGATACTTGCAAAAATATTGCTCTTACTTTTAAGGCACAAGGAGGACAGGGTGTGTCTTTGTCCCTTATAAGGCCCATAGGAACGTCTGTAGCGAACAGATATCAATCCGATGGTATTGTACCATTCATGGAGATGTTTGACAAGATTACAGGCAGTATTTCGCAAGGAGGTGGACGAAGAGGTGCTTTGCTTATGTCATTGGATATTACACACAAGGAAGCAGAGACATTCATGAAAATCAAGACTGATTTGAACAGGATAAATAATGCAAATTTATCTTTGGAAATCAGTGATGAATTCATGTATGCTGTGCAGAAATATTATACAGACAATGAAGAAATTGAAATGCATTGTTCTCGTAAGTATGAAAATTCTGTTATTGAATATACTATTGTACCTATAAGGTTGTTTAAATTATTGTGCAAATATGCATGGGAATGTGCTGAACCTGGTGTATTATTCATGGACACAATAAATACATATAATCTTAATCAATATGACAAAGATTATACAATAGAATGTGTTAATCCTTGTGGTGAGCAGCCTTTGATTAAAAACGGTGCATGTAATTTGTCAGCAATCAATCTTGCAAAGTATGTACAGAATCCCTTTACAAATGATGTAAAATTCAATTATTCAGAGCTTGCAGAAGACTTGCCTTACATTTACAAGGCAATGAATGATGTTATTGACGAAGGTATGGAAAAGCATGCATTGAAAGAACAGCGTGAAGCTGCTGAAAATTGGCGCAATATAGGCATTGGTATTACGGGTCTTGCCGAAGTGTTTATAATGTTCCAAACACCTTATGGTAGTGACAAATCAAAAGAGCTTACTAAAGAAATTATGAAATTCTTATTTAAAGAATGTTTTAAATTGAATCAATTCTTTGGTAAGAAATATGGATGTTTTGCTAAATTCAAGGCTGCCAATAATTATGGTCTTACTGATATTGTAAATCACTCTTTTGGAGAAGAATATTCAGAGAAGCCTGTAAAGTATCTCAGGAACTGTTCGATGCTTACTATTGCTCCTACAGGCTCAATAAGTAATCTGATTGGTGCATCCACAATGGGTATAGAGCCCTTGTTTGCATTACAATATCAAAGAAAAACAGTATCTATTGATGGTAAAGAATCTGTATATACTGTTTATCCTGAGATTGTTGAATATTATTTGAAATTACATCCTGAAGATACTGTCGATTCCTTGCCTTATTATTTCGTTACAGCAAATGATATTCCTTGGAAACTTCGTGTCGATATTCAAGCAATTGCTCAGGAATATGTTGATACTGCCATAAGTTCCACTACGAATCTTCCTAAAGAAACAACAATTGATGAAGTCGAGCAATTGTATTTATATGCATGGAGTAGAGGTTTGAAGGGAATTACTATTTACAGGGATGGTAGCAGGGATCCTGTGTTGTTTGTAAATAAAGAAGAGCAAAAACAACCTTTAAAAGTGAAGAAACGTCCAAAGGTAATCAATTCAACTTTATATAAAATCACAGTTAACGGTGAAAAATTTGCTGTTGTTGTTGGTGAATTGGACAAGAAGCCATATGAAGTATTTGCATTTAAAATCCCTGAAGATAGGACTGATATTGTTGAATCAACAGGCAGTACTATCAAGATAAAGAAGGGACTGTTTAAATTTGTAAGCTCATCTTATTCATATACTATTGATAATCTCAATGATTATTATGGTAATATTGAAGAAAGAGCAACTACTTTGTATATTTCAATGTTGTTAAGGCATCATGCTGATATAAATTTCATCATAAAAACTGCTAAGAAAGTCAATCCTGTAATTTCATCATTCACTTCTGCTATTTGTCGTGTACTTAATAAGTATTATGATGACAGTGATGACACAAGTTATGCTGTGTGTCCTGAATGTGGTGAAAAACTTATAAAACATGGTGGGTGCAAGGAATGTACAAATTGTGGTTATTCTGTTTGTAATCTAATGATTTGTAAAAAGTAATTAAAATGGTAGATCATAATAAATATTATAGAATAGTTACTTTGGAAGAATTTGATAATTATTCTCCTGAAGTAGGCGAGGATTTTATTCTAAAAGTTAATGATGGTAAATCAGATTTGATAGTACATCCTTATTATTATGAGGATGAAATTGGGATTTTCCCTGATGATATTGGGGGATTTGATGTATACGATGAAGATGGGAATTTCATTTCTGATTGTTCTGTAAAAGAAGAAATTCTAGAATGTATTTGAAATGAAAAAAATGATTAAATATATTGAAGCAATTTTATTAATGCTTCTTGTTATTGCTTTTATTTTCCCATTTGTTATAATAGCATATATTGCTATTATATGTGTTGAACTTAGTTTTATAGCTGTTGAAATAATTACAGGAGAGACACAAGAATATGGACATGCTACAAAAATGGTTATTAATTTATATTTAATGTTAAAAAGAATATGCAATGAAATTATTAATTATGAAACTAAATAAAAAATATTATGCATATATGGGGAGACGAATGGTTTAAAAAGTATGGTAATCAATTATATAATGCCATTGACATTCTTGAGTATCGTATCAGAAAATGGGCAAAGTGCGGGGTGTATGGTAAAGAGAAGTACGGTACTTACAGGGATGATTATTTTCGAATGTGGAATGGAGAAATATCCACTATTCTTTTTGGTTATAAACTATTTCGTGGAGAAAGTTGGTTTGAACTGTTAATATGGAAAATTGATTATTATTTAATTCCTATCAAGAAGACTCAGTTTGGATGGCGTAGAGTTGGATTATCTGATTTTAATAGGAGTATTGGATTGGTAAAGCTGGTAAACAAGTGGCAAGCCAAAAAGCTGAATAAAGCAGTTCAGATTACTTGCAAAGAATTTCCAGATGTAGTGGGTGAACTTCTGTCAGATGTTTGTTTTTATAAATGTATTAAGCCTTGTAAATGGGGAAATATTGATGGAGAAAAAATCCATGATGAATATTGGAAAGTTGTTAACAAAAATTAAATTATTTTACTAACTTAAAACAAATTAACATGAAAGAAGAAGAATTAACTAATGGAAATCTTATTGATGAAATGATTGAAAGACATCTTAATCCTGAATTACCCGATGAAATTGCGGATAAAATGATTGAGGAACATCTCAATCCGGAACTTCCAGACGAGGTAATAGATAGAATGATTGACGAATATCTTGATCCCGATATCTATTAATATGTGTCTACAGTTATTAAGAAATCAGGGTTGCTCTGTAAAGAGCAGCCTTGATTCTTGTAATCTGCTTATTGTAGACACAAAAATAAATTCAAATGATGTATCTTTTATTGTTGATACGGGAGCAACTTCTAATTTTATAGACAAGACTTATGTAAAATACAATTTGCAGACTAACAAGATAAAAGATGATAATAATACAGTATTAATACCAAACTCAGAATTTGTTTCCACATCTACTGTTGATTTGGAATTTGATTTGAATAATAATTCGTATAATTCTTCATTTATAGTATGCGATTTTTCAAACCAAATAGAATTTTTAAAATCACAATATGAATATAATAAAAATGTATGTGGTATATTAGGTAATTCTTTTTTATTGGAAAACAATGCTGTAATAAATTACAAAACCAAGAAAATAGTTCTATGAAATATATAGTATCTAAAGATTATAAAGGAAATTTGTTTAAAATAATCAGTGTTCAAAAGTCAATTGAATTGCTTGATAAAATGGGTAATATAGTCGGTATAGATACTGAAACTCTTGGTTTGGATTGTCATTCTGATAAAATAACCTTATTACAATTCGGAACAATCGAGGATCAGCTTATAATAGATTGTGTTTCTACTGATATAACAAATTATAAGGGTATTTTGGAGTCTGAAAATGTTGTAAAGGTAGGAGCCAATTTAAAGTTTGATTTGCAATTTTTTTATAAAAACAATATTTTTCCAAGAAATTTATGGGATATACTTCTTGCAGAGTATGTATTATATAATGGGCTTAATGAAGAGCGGTTAAAAGATATTTACATAAAGTTTTTAGGAAAAGACGGTTCTGATATTGAAAGAAAAAAATTATTGCATAAAGCGAATTTAGGTTGGTATTCTTTGATGTCCCTTGTTTTTGTTTATACTGGTAATAGACTTAATAAATCTGTAAGAGAAAATTTTAATGATTATCTTTCAGAGATATTTTTGCAGTATTCAGCAAAAGATGTTGAGTACTTGTTACCTGTATATTCAAAGCAAAAGGAATTAGCTGAAAAAGACGGTTGTATAAAAGCAGTTAATTTGGAAAATGAATTCCTTGGGCCCCTTGCTTATATTGAATTTTGTGGTTTGGGAATAGATGTTGATAAGTGGAATAAATTGTATGAATTTAATAAAGCAAAATGTGATGATTGTTTAAACAAATTAAATAAATATATTTATGATAAAAACTTGACAAAGTATCAAGATTTGCAACTTGATTTGTTTTCATCTGATAACAATTATAAAGTACTTATTAATTGGGACAGTCAGTCTCAGTTATTACAATTGTTCAAAGAACTTGGTGTAAATACTGTTGATGCTGATGGTAATATAAGTATTAATGAAAAGGTTCTTAAACCACAGGAAGACAAATGTGATTTAATACCATTATTCTTGGAGTATAGTGAATACCGAAAATTAGCGTCGACTTATGGCAAAGATTTTTTAAAGTATGTAAATAAAACTACTGGTAGAATTCACTGTGATTATACTCAGTTAGTAAGTACTTCGAGATTAAGTAGTTCTAAACCAAATTTACAGAACATACCTGCTACAGCGGCATTTAGGGAAACATTTATAGCAAAGCCGAATAATAAGTTTGTAAGTTGTGACTATAATGGACAAGAGTCGGTTGTTCTTGTTAACTTCTCAAAGGAACCAAAACTTATTGAGTTTTATCAAAAAGGTTTGGGAGACTTGCATTCTTATGTTGCAAAATTGACTTTTCCAAATGAAATAGGTGATACTCCTATTGAGGATGTAAAAGCCAAGTTCAAGAATCTCAGGCAAATAGCCAAAAGTGTAGAGTTTGCAGTTGCTTATGGTGGTACGGGATTTACAATTTCAAAAAATGTAGGCTTGGCTCTTGAAGAAGGTGAACGTATTTATAATCAATATATGACAGCGTTTTCAGGATTAAAAGATTATTTTGAAAAAGTAGGAAGGTACACAAAGCAACATGGTTATGTTCTGATTTCACCAATTACTGGTAGGAAATTTTGGATAAATAATTACGAACATTTTAAAAACCTTTTAATTGATATACAAAATTCATATGACAGAGATGCTTTAAGAGAGTATAATAAAATAAATAATACAATTCAAAGACTATCGCAAAATTATCCTATTCAGGGTTGCTCAAGTGAAATAACAAAGCTTGCCATAATTTGGTTTTTCAGATGGATTAGAATGCATAAATTATGGAATAAAGTATTAATTGTTGGAGCTGTTCACGATGAGATTCTTGTGGAATACCCGGAAGAATTTACAATGGTTCCAGATATTTTAAGAAAATGTATGGAGAAGGCTTCAGAAAATTATTGTCCGATAATACCACTAGAAGCAACTCCTGAAGTTGGAAATTTTTGGATTCACTAATATGGCGAATTATAAATTATATTATAATGATATATACATTAAAAATATAAATTTACCAAATTATAACATTAATGATTGGGTTATAGCATATTCAAATCAAAATGGTATAAATTGGTATAATACACAAACAAAAAACAATAATATATTTGTAAATGATATTGCATCTGATAAAAACTTTAAATTAGTTTATAATGACTTATAAAGTAAGAGTGTACTATACAGGTTATTTTGATGCTGAAGTAACTGCTGAGTCAGCGGGAGAAGCTATCGATGCAGCCGAATATATTGATTTTTTAAATTCTGAGGAGTATAGAAATCAGTTTTTTGATTCCTTGGAAATACAACCTAATGAAACTATGCTTATTGGAACATATGGAACAAAATGACAATGTAAACCACCCTTCACATTATACAAGTGGTAATATAGAGGTAATTGATTTTATTGAAGATCAAAAATTGGATTATCATCTTGGGAATGCTGTAAAGTATATTTCAAGAGCTGGTAAAAAAGACCCTGCAAAAATTGTAGAAGATTTACAAAAAGCAGTGTGGTATATTAATAGAAAAATAAATTTATTAACTAATAACTAAAATCAAATATGGCAAATATAGCAATTATTCTCGGTGAAAGTGGCTCCGGTAAATCCACTTCAATTAAAAATTTAAACCCTGAAGAAACAGCAATCATTTCAGTTTTAGGTAAAGTTCCTCCGTTTAAAGGTAGTGCAAAATTGTATAATACTGAAAATAAGAATTTCTTTGCTGTAAATGATTATAGTAAGATTATAAAAGGACTTAATTATCTGGGTCAGCAAGAACATATAAAGAACATAATTATTGATGATTTGTTCTTTTCCATGGCACAAGAGAATTTTGCAAAAGCAGATGAAGTCGGTTATAAAAAGTTTACTGTAATGGCTCAGCATTTTCAGCAGATTCTACAGACAGCTGTTAATCTTCCAATTGAGAAGAAGGTGTTCTTAATGATGCACTCGCAAGATGTTGTTTCCAATGGTGAAATTGTAAGGAAGGAAATCAAACTTGTCGGTAGGTTTGTAAAGGAAGGGTTTGCTCCTGAAGCATTGTGTAATATTGTACTGTTTTGTAAGCCCCAATATAATGAAGATGGGGTTCCTACTTATGGGTTTTATACTCATACATTTAAAGATAATGGGTGCGAATATGTATGTAAATCCCCAATGGGTATGTTTGAAGAGGATTTTATTCCCAATGATTTGATTCTTGTTGTAAACGCAATGGATGAATATTATAATTAAAAATTATGATAGTTCAGCGCTTACTGAATAGACTGCATAAACAAAGAGAGAATGTGATTAATGGGAACATTAATTGCATTCCCTCTCCTTTTAAAAGATTTGCAAATAAATATCCTGGAATTCAGCAAGGGCGTTATTATTTGGTATCCGCATCGACAAAAGTTGGTAAATCAATGATTGCCAACTATATGTTTTTATATAATCCATTATTATACTCATATTATTATAGAGATAAAGTTCATTTAAAAATATTTTATTTTGCTCTTGAAGAAACACCAGAAGATGTAACATTAAGATTTATGTCTTATCTTTTATATGTATTTGATAAGATAATAATAACTCCTGAAGAATTACAATCTATACAAGAAAACAAACCAGTGGATGATGAGATACTTCAAAAGCTCGAAACAGAGCCTTACAGAGGCATTTTGGAATATTATGAAGAATGTGTCGACTTTCAAACAGTTCGTCATCCTACGGGCATTTATAGCGTTATTAAGGACTATTGTTTAAAAAATGGTACAGTATATTATAAAGATCAGGAAATAGTAAATAATATAACTGGTGATAAAGATATAATAAAAGCGTTTGATTATTATGTACCAAATGATGACAAGCTTTATTTTATACCTATAATAGACCATGTAAGTCTTTTGTCACCCGAAAAGGGAATGACTATAAAACAATGTATAGATTTACTTTCAAGTACCTATTTGGTTAAATTAAGAAACAGGTATAATATAACTCCTGTGGTAATCCAGCAGCAAGCAAGTGATATGGAAAGTCTTGACAGAATAAAATCAAATAAATTAAGACCTACTATGAATGGCTTGGCTGAATCAAAACTTACTGCGAGAGATTGTAATGTTATGCTTGGTTTATTTAGTCCTTATAGACACGAAATACCAGAATATCTTGGATATGATGTGAAGAAAATGAAGGATCATTTGAGATTTCTTGAAGTTGTTATTAATCGTGGGGGAGAATCCAATTGCATTTGTCCATTATATTTTCTTGGTCAAAGTAATTATTTTGAAGAACTTCCGTTGCCTACTGACGAACGGATAGAGAGATACTATCAAAAAGTTCAAATGTTGAACCTTATGTTTGTTAAGATAATTAATTTATTTAAAAAGAAATAATATGTCAAGTTATTTGATTGTTTATTTAAGAAATAAGAAAACAAAGGAAAAGATTTCTTTGTTTTGGTTGCCTACAACTCCAGCAAGGGAATTGTATGAAGTTGTGCCTTATACTGCTAATAAAGAAGATTTTTATGCCCCCTTTACAAAACAATTATATGATGATGTGTGTAATTTTTATGATGAGGAAATAAAAAATTGGGAGAATTATATAAAAAATAATAATGAACATATAGCTATACTTGAAAAAAGAATTGAAAAATCAAGTCAAGAGCTTTATAATGTAATAAGTGATGAAATAAACGATTATGTTAGTTCAAATAATGAGAGTAAAAAAGAAATTGAAAATTTGAAATATTATAAAAGCTTATTTAATTTTGCATACAGTGCTTTTGAAGACAATAATGATTATTCGGAGGATAAAGGAAAGTATGAGCTTATATATTCTTTAGATTGATTTTTAATAATTTTTAAGAAAAAACCTATTGCATTTTACAAATTTTTTTTGTATATTTGCAATAGGTTTTATTTAATAATATGAGTACAGCAGATATAGAATTTGAAAACCAATTGTTTAATGAATATTTTAATTCAAAAGATACTATGAAAGGAGATAAAGTAAAAATTATGACAAACGATGAGATTGTTAATTATGTCATTGATAATGGTCAATGGAGATTACAGTCATCTTTCCCTGCTATGATTGCTTCTGCTATAAAAGAATACAATAATTTAGTAGCTGAAAACAGGAAGCGGCAGATTAATTTTGAAGATATCTTTTTTAATGATGAGGCTTTTGATATTAATTAAAATAAAATAATATGAATCATGATATAACTCATTGTAGCACAGATATGTGCAAAAAAAGAGACAAATGCTTTAGAGCATTGGCATGGAAAGAAGCGGTTGAACGTAAGTATCAATTCGTCAAGTGTTATAAAGAACCTTATAAATTGGATTGTTTTGAATTAATTGATCACCCTGATATAATAAAACCTATATGAAAATAATTGTTATTGGAGACGTACATGGACATGATTCTTGGAAAAGACTTTTAGCCAGAGAAAATAATGAGTTTGATAAAATTATCTTTTTAGGAGATTACTTGGATGGATTTAACACTTCTAAGAAAAAGATAAAAGAAAACTTTTACGAAATACTTAAATTTAAAGAGGAACAAGGAGACAAATGCATTTTATTACTCGGTAATCATGACTGGCATTATGTATCCTTCGGTGAAAGATATAGTGGGTGGAGTAATGATACTTTCAGATGGGCTAATTTAGCAGTTAAAGATTGTCTTGAAAATGAAACAATTAAAATACTACATAGAGAAGATGATATTCTTTTTACACATGCAGGTATTACAAAAACTTGGATGAGGTATTGGTTTGAATCCGATAATCCAAATAAATTACAATTTATAAATTATAAAGATTTATCACCAAAAGCATTAAACTTTACATATGGTGATTCTTTTTCAGAATATGGAGATACAGTGTATAGTTCCCCGATTTGGGTAAGACCTGCTTCATTGTTAAAAGATAAAATAGATGGGTTCAAGCAAGTTGTGGGGCATACTATGATGAATACATTGGCAAATCAAAATGAAGTGTGGTTTTGCGACACAATGCCAAGAGAATATCTTGTCATAGAAGATAATAAATTTATTATAAAAAACTTAAATTAAATAAAATGAAATACTTTACTTGGAAAGAGTTGACTAGGTCATCTAAAAATTTACCTAATATTCCTAATTATCAACAAAAGAAAAATATTGAATACCTCGTGGACCATCTTCTTGATCCGGTAAGGGAAAAATTAGGAAAACCTATTATTGTAACATCCTGTTTCAGAAGTGAACAAGTTAATAAAGCTGTAGGAGGTGCAAAAACTTCACAACATATGGCAAACAACGGTGCAGCCGCTGATTTGAAATGTTACAATAATAGTTTTCTCTTTCAACTTATAAAAAATAATTTTGAATTCGACCAGATGATTTGGGAATTTGGAGATTTGAACCAACCATTATGGGTTCATGTTTCCTTGAAAGAGAAAAACAATAGAAAACAAATATTACGGGCTGAAAAAATTAAAGGAAAAACAGTATATAAACCAATGTAAATTTTCTTCCTTAATTATTGTTAATAATATAATTATTATTTTGATATATTAGAAAAACGATGTATCTTTGTATCGTTTAATTAGAACTAATAATTAGTATTAACATAAATAAAATAAAATGATTAAAAAAGAAATAAATTTAGAAGAAATTTTAAGCACTAAAAGAGGACAGGAAGCAATCAAGGTTATTGAAGATTTGCTCGATTTGATTTTTGATTCTGATGATTGTAATACAGAAGAAAAAACTTCTGATTGTAAGTGTAAGAAGAAGATTTTTACTGAAGAGGTATTAAAGAAACCCCATGAATTAAATCTTGGTGAGTTTATTGTTATAGAGGCTTTGTCCAAGAAGCTTATTCCTGATACTCTTAATAAAGAAGAAATGTTAGATGCAATTACCAATTGCATTATTCATAACCCTATTATCAAGCTGTTCGATTCTTGTGCGGTTAATTTGTGCAACGAAGAAGAAGTTCAGTCTGAATTTGCAAAGTTTGCAGACTGTTATTGCAATCTAATGTCGATTGTGCTAAGCGCATTACGACAGGTTGACATTTCTAAGTTGCGAATTAAGTAGTAAAGTTACGGAAAAGGGCGGTTAAAATGACCGCCCTTTATTTTTTTTTATTCTTCGTTTTTTAAAGATTCAAACATTACTGGTTCAAATATTCTAAATCTACCATCGTCTTCAGCAAACTTAATTACGTCACGAATTTGTGGGTAAAGAGGCAAGGCATTCATTGCTTTGACACCTATTTTAAGTTTTCCCTTATTAGGACCTGCTTTATATCGCTCGTTTAAATTAGGAATAGAGCCAAGTACCTCAAAATATCTTGTTAACAAGCCAAGAGTTGCACTAGGACTTTGAAGAATATCATATATTGAATTGATATTCCATGGTTGGTAAAATTCAATTTCTTGAATAAGACGTCTGATATGATAGTTAACTGCACGAAGTACAAACCTGTCCTCATCTTTATAATCAGGGACTGCAAAGGCTAATAATAACATTAAAGCAAGCAGTGTTACAAATTCTCCAATAAATTTTTTAAGATTTGCTTTTTGAAAATCATTAAAATCATTTAATGCTCCTTTTATTCTGCCTTGACCATAAGCAAGACCAGCCTCATTCATAATGATTTTGGTAATTGCTTTAAGCCCTGTAACATAAAATCCTTCTTCCCATTGTTTGGTGTCGACATTATAACGAGAGCCCATATAACGATTCTCAACAGTGGGCACGATAAACCGTCTGAACAATAAGAGAAGCTTACCCCACCAGTGGCGTAATGCCTCAATTTGATCTTCACGGTTATAAATACCATGCATACGATGATTCATCACATTCATTTTAAGACAAAAATCATAAAGGTCACTTTGCTGATAACCGTTTTTTCTTGTCATTGTGAATTTAGTACCGTCAGGTTTTGTGTAACCATTTTTAATTGATATTCTGCCTGAAATTTTATCACCGTTTTTATTGTACTTATAATCAAACTGAAGAGACTCATAAAGATTTGTTTCGTTACCTCCTGAATCTTTCATTTTATAATTATGAAGCTTGGCAAGCAAAGTAACTAATTTAAGATTCATTTCACCCATATTCATAAACATCCCGGAATTAAACTTTGAAAGAGTACGAAGAGCATTGTTTGAATAATATTTTGTGCCTTCAAGAGTTTCTTTCCATTCCATAGTAGCGTTAAATAATTCATCAAGTAATGCCAATTTACTTGTTTTATGAGGTTTACCGAGTTCTTTTACATATTCAGGAAGTAATTTATGATATTCCTTTTCAGCCCAAGCCCAATCAGACTTGTCAAAATTACCCTTACCAATAGCCTCAATCATTGTCTGGTATTTACCAACCACTATATTATTAATACCTGAAAATACATTATAACCAAGCATAGAGAATGCTGTAAGTCTTAGTATTGTTTGTGTGGTTTTTTCTGGCGAGAACGATCCAGCTTCACCACGAGCATCCATATTGTATTCACTATATAGTTTTGTGTCAAGTAGTTGCCTTAATGATTGTAGCATATTACTACTCGCTGCATCATTAGTAATTGCTTGATCTAATGATGTTTCAGGATTATTTGGATCAATCATATGAAGTATGTTTTTAAAACCATATTTTGTTTTCTGTAATCTACGATACTTGGCACGTTCGTAAGTAAGTTCCATAATATCAGCAACATCATTCATTGCTTTAAATCTGAAACAAGCCATTGTATATTCAATGAGAGAACCGGAAGCATCTGTTGAAAGACTTGAGAGTCTTTCCGGGCTTAATAAACGAGTAAAATAAACAGGTACTTTTCTACGTTGGTTAAATTCAGATGAGGTTTTTCTTGTAATAATTCTTGAACTTCCTTTTGGGTCATTAGGATCGGGAGTATCACTTACTGGGTCTGTATCAGGATAAAGCCAACGATGAATTGCATTAAGCAATTTATTTTTAAATTTTTTACCTTTTCTTGTAATTGCCCTTAAAAATGATTCTTCTCCTATATTGTCAGGTCTATCTTCTGTTAAAGGATTATCCAAATCAAATTCATCCTCAATATCTTCAGTGTTGACAATATCATCTTCATCAAGAGCATACAGAGAGTTTTTCATTAACCCGCCTACTTGTTCAAAAAAACCATTCTTATTATTTAAAATAGCTTCACCAGCAGAAGCGACAACTCTTTGTACAGCACGATAGTAAAGTCCTTCACGTTTAAGACGTATAGTTGATGGAAGCATCGATTCAAGTTTATTTTTTGCTTCAAGATACTTTATAAGGAATCTTTGTTGTGCTTCATTAAGTTTTGAAAAATCATTTGTAATCCATTCTTTTGCACGGGGTTCAATACTAACATTTGTTGTAGGTATTCTTATAGATTGTGGTAGAATAGTTTGTACAAATGTGTTTGTGGAAGCATCATATATATAGTTTTCTATACGTTTTTCTTGAGTAGAATTATTTACAAAAGCAATCCATTTTTCGTGTTTTTGCTTTTTAGTAAGTGTATCATCTTCACTTATTTGTTTCCACACTTCCTTTTTAATAGCACGCCATTTTGGTATAGAAACACCCTCGGTAGTTTTTAGAAAGTGTGTTGGCTTTCCATTTTCATCATTTTCATAAATAAATGAAGTGTCCTTACTGCCAGTTTCGTCAATATATTCTTGTGTAATCTCGGCAATCTCTTTTATAAATAGCTGAGAGGCAATACGAGCTTCTTCTTCCTGTTTACGAAGAGTATTGTTTACTAAATTAATAAGAGGATCTTTTTGAGCATAATAAGCAGTAAATAATCTTGCTACACCACTTATATCCCTCATTGAGAAACTAAGAATATAATCAATTTTTTTCGCATTGTCAACAAGGTTCTCTCTTTGTTGTATGTGTTTTGGAATAATATTATCAAGAGTTTCTTGATCGACTGAATTTTCCCAAAATTGATCAGTTACAATGCTCATTGCTGAAAGAAGTTCACTCTTGAGGCTTGTTAATAATTGATGATCTTCCGATACAACACTTCTTAATTTTTTAGCTGCTTCCTGAAAAGCTTCATCTTTAAGAGTATCATCGATTTTATTATCAACTATTGCTTCTGAAAAATTGAGTAAATCATTTATAATAGGTTCTTGTGTTTCAATAAACGATTTTATTGTATTTATTTGTGTGGAACTGGAAAGTATTTCCTCATACGAAGTGCTTTTAATTTGTACGTCTTTAAGAAACTCCAATTGGTTATTAATTAATTTTTGTATTTTATCGATATATTTACAAAAATGATGTATATTGCGCAGGTCGAGAATTTCCTGTTCTGAATAAAACCCGATACTCGCAAGATTACCAATGTCTTTAGTAGTATCATAAGCCTCTGTTTCATTCTTTACGCTGTTCTCACGACTTTGAATAAACATTTTGAAAGCTTCCGAAGTTGTTTTTATCTCCTCTTTAAGCTTTTCAATGTCTTTGTAAACTTTACTATAATAATTATTTTCTCTTGCAATTGTGTTTCTTATCTCATCAACAACACCTCCTTTTGAAAATAAATCATTATAGTCTTGGAGTAAAGTGTTGACATGAGCCATTTGCTCGCCATATTCATGAAAACGTTGTTTAATTTCATTTCTTTTACTCTCACTGGTTGAAAACGTATGGAGTATAGGTTGTAATGAATCTTCAAGTTCTTGTATAGGATTTGTATTATTTTTATCTCTCCTTTTAAAGAGCTTTTTTATTGAACTCCATATTTTATCAAGATAGCCTTTTATACGGGTTAAAAACGGTCTATTTTGACCTTCTATCATCAAATCGATATCTTTATTGATAGATTTTATTAAAAGCCGTCCTAGAGCTTCTTTAACAATCGCATCAGGACGATTTTGCCCAATGTAATAATCTAATACATCTTCATAATCATTTCCTAAAATTTCTTTTATAAGTTTTTCATCTTGACTTAATATATTTAGAGCCCTTGTCACAGTAGAATTGTTTGTATTACATTCAATTAAGAAGTGTCCTAATTCTTCCGGTAACTTTCCAAGTGCCTCTTGATCATTCGATAATTTTATAACATTTATAAAACCTTTTGCATTCGTAATACCAGATTGTGGATCCATTAGCGCCTTTTCACCATTGAAAAACTCACCCCCAAAAAAATCAATTGACATACCTAAGTTATTTAGGTACTTATTTATTTTTTCATAGATTGCAGTGTTTATTTTTAATGCTTTTGCAATGTTTCTTTTTTCACTGTCAGCAATTTCAACAGTAATATGTGCACTATTACCTTCTTCTGAAATTAAATTAAAGCTACTAATTTTTGCCTTTACCGTATTGTGTTTTTCATTAAAATCAACAACACGTTTCATTATAGATAAATTATCTTCAGGAAGATTTGTATTAAGCTCTTTTTCATACTTTTCAGTATTAATAGGGCTGTCTGATACTATATCTAAATTATCAAATAAAGATTGTAATTCAGGTTCTCCGAATTCATCATAGATAGTAGTAGAACCAAAGTCCCGTTTGTACTCTGGAGATACGGCTGCATTCCAGATTTTCCAGGATTGTTCATAATCAAATTCTTTTCTTAAATTTGAAAATAATTTACTGGGCTGCCCAGATTTTGTTGTTGGATGAATTAAACAACTATGTTTATTTGCCATACTTAATATTATTTATTGTTACAAGCTTGCTTTGTTTGGTCATTTTTTTGTATATTATTAGTATCATGCCATGTCTCAAAAGTGGTATTTTTCAAGCCACTTCCAACAGGCTCTTGAATTTCTTTAGTTCTTTTTGTATTTTCACTAAACTCACTTGCATCTGTTATATTATATGCAATATTACTAAATGCTTCTAATAAAACACCAAGAACACTAAGTTTACTTACTTGCTGGTAAATAACACTGTCTTCTCCTTGTAAAATTGGTTTGAATATAGCACCGTCTTTATTTTTATAATACTTTCCTTCTTTTGCAGATGATTTTGATTTTATTAAATTAGGTAGCGATCTTATTATATATTCGGTAAGTTTTAATGAATTTACATTTATATCTTGTGATACTAATAAATCATTTAATGAAAACTTAGAATCCAATTTCATTTCATCATATGTATTATTAGAAAAATATCTTATATAATCTTTATCAAGAACGTTTGCAAGTGCAATCTCATTAAAATATCTCAAAGGGCTTTTTGATGTATATTTATTAAATCCACTTTGCATAATTGATATAATAAATATTTTATTTATAAATTCTTTTATTTCTTCATCATCGCTAAGCAATAATTTAATAAGATCAGTTCTTATATCATCTTCATTAGATTTACTTAATTTTGTAGGATCTATTTGTGTTTTATTTGAGTTTATACCTTTTAATTGGTTTTTATATTTTTCCAGAGTTGATGATGTTATTTTATCAATATCAATGTTTTTTATAAAAGCATTATCCGGATATTTATTAATAAAAGTATCCTTGTCTGCTATGATGGATTTTAATAATTCACCTCTTTTTTCAAGATTTATATTCTTAAAATATTTATTTAAAAAATTATTCTCCAGGGAGAGCATTGCATAATTATATAAATTATAGATATCCTTTACGTCAGATTCATTAAGATGAGCACCTGTTTGATCAACAACATTTGAGGCTACTTCATTAAGTTTTTCAAAAATATGTTGATTTTGATTATGTAATATAGTAGTTACAAGTACAGGTATTTCGTTATAAATTGTTGCAAGTCTCGGAATTGTATTTTCTGTATTTCTTTTTTTATAACCAAAAACATCAAGTATTTCTTTTGAGAATGTGGTTATAACCTCAGGAGCTTCAACATCTTTGGCAAACTGCTCAAAATTCATTATGGTTGCCAATAATCCAAATGTTGAATTCCATGATATATTAGATTTTGAATCCATTTTAAGAAATGGGGATAAAGTTACAACTTCTTGATTATTCTTAAGTAAGAAATAGATAAGTTTTTCAATATCAATTGCTGTATTTGGATGATAGTTGCAGAACTCATCATAAGATTGTGTTAAGCTATTTATAAGAGAATCAGTTGATATTTCAATTCTTTTATTACCTCTGCCTAAAAATAATTCATCATAATCTGAACTTTTGCTGTTTGAGGCTAATATTGAATTTTTAGTAAGTACATTCAAAGGTCTTGCACCAAATTCATTTTTAAAATTCATTTGCTTATATTTATCTGACAAATATCTTACTATTGGGTGTTGCATAAATAATAAAGCATCTTCAAGCTCACAGCCAAGATTCATTAAACTAGACCAAATACCAATTGAAAAATTATTAAATCCAATAAGATTTAAAAATGCTTCTTTGCCAACATCAGCTGATGCAGCAAGTGGTTGTCTTATAATATTTTGACACGAATTGGTATTATTTACGGTATTTTTTGGTGCAAACTTTGTAGATGTAGTTTTAATTATTTCTGAAGAACCTATCTTGACTCCTTGACCAAACATTGAAGTATTAAGGTGGACATTAAGCTGAGATAATTCTGCTGCTAGAGCATTTCCATTTGCAGACTTGCCAAGCATATCTTTACTTTCAAAGTTTGACTCCTGAATATTGATATTAGTTATAACAGAACAAGGTGATTGCGTTTTATTATAATTTGAAAATAAATCTTCAATTTGTTTATTGGAGAGTTTCATAGCGTTATCATAACACTGCTTTATATCTTTATTGGTTTTTGTTGCTTCTTCAATTGCTAAAAATATTGCAAGTCCTTTATACTTTAATGGCTCATATCCTCCAAATTCATTATAGCCATTAACACCTGTGGGACTGTTTAATGCAGTAAGCATCAACTCAAATAAAGCATTGTTAGCTTGCTCGCTTGTTTTATTACTTTCCAAATCATTTAAGTCTGGCTTTACATATTCTAATTTACCTTCTTTATTTTTTTTCATGGCTGCAATAAAGGTAAATAATTTATCAATATCAAAGTCAAGACCAGCGAGTTTGGTAATTTCAACAGGAAGTTTTACATGGTCGGCCATTCCATAAGTGAATCTTTTTACTTTAATATGGAAGATTGAACAAAGTCCTTCTGTAGGAATTCTATAAAAAATACCATGTTTTAATTCCTCTGGAACTTTATTCATATCAATATTACCATCTTTGTCAATATATTCATTTATTGCATCTTTATACATAAAAGGTATCTCGGCTTCCATATAAACTTCTTTTAAAGAACCGTCAGGATAATATTCAATCTTACACTCTAAAGACTCATCAAGTAATTTTCTAACTTCTGGAGAATCTTTAGATTCGCCATTCTTTAAACGATAAAACAGTTCATTAAGAGCATTAGTAACTTGGACGAGTTGCCCACCCTTTACATTATTTGCTATAATGTCATTTTTAATAACAGATGCAATTGTTTTTGATAATTCGGTAGCACTTGTAAATTCATTTATAGGATACGCAAATTTACCAGTTACTGGGTCGACAAAAAATCTATAATCCGTATCTGAAAACTTACTGTTTGTTTTTAATATATCAGATAATTTTCTATTTAACCTTGTTTTTTCTTCTTCTGTAAGTGGCTCATTTTTTTCAATCTTATTATATATTTCATTTGAAATTCCGAATTTATCAAAAACCTTGTCAATATTGTTTTTGATTTTAATATTAAGAACCGACTGAATTTTTTTATACAAATCGTCCCCGGAAATAGCTTCTTGTTCATCTTTGCCAAATTTATATAAGTAATATTCAGTATTACCACTTCTGTCAATTGTAGCCGGGATTAATCGTGTTATTTGAGTACCGAAAATATCCTCTCTATCCATTGCATGAGCGGGAGTTTCTTGAACAAGAGCGACATCTTCCATTGGCATAAGAGTAACTAAATCCAGATCAATATTGTTTTTATCAGCCATGATTGCATCAAATTCTTCGAAGAAGTTATCAAAAGACGGATTAAATACTTTTCTAATCCCTTCTTTAACGGTTGTTTCATCATTGATACAGTCTATACCATTACGATTCATATGAGCCATTAAACGAATCATGAAGTAGTTCTTTGTTTCAAGAAGGGTTTTCAAATCATCAAGGCATACTTCTGAGTTTTTATACTCAGTGGCTGTACTTCTTTTTGTAGCAGGATTGTTGACGACTGTTGAAGAAAATTGTTTTATAGAACCTGATATAAAATTTGTTTTATATTCTTGTTTATATAAGTTATTTATTCTTTCTTTTAATTTATCAAGCAAGTCAAATCTTCCTTGTTCAATAAAATTACTTGCTTTATCATAAATATCTATAAGTTCATTATAGATTTTTTCTTCGGAATAACTCAATTTTCCAAGCTGACCTAAATATCTTTTTTTATAAGCAATTGATATTATTGACTGACCATCGGCTGCTTCAATAGTTGAATTTAAAATTTCCTTTTTATTGGCTTCTACTTCTTTTGGTCTATTACTTGCATTGCCTTGAGTAGTCATTATATTGGCTATACTATTATAAAATTCAGGATTTTGAATGAATTTTTTTGATTTTACATTAGCCCATGTAATTTCTACTTTCTTACCCTGTGTTATGTTAGTCCTGTTATCATATAACTCACCATTAATATCCCTTGCAGTCTTGTCAATCTCTTGACCATTACTTATAAGCTCATTTGCACGCTTGCTAAATGCTTTTGCAGAACCGTATCTTACAATATCATTATGGAAAATAAATGTTTGTTCAGCAAGAGAAGCGTCTGAATTGTATACAAACTGATTAATTAAAGCATCTAAATTTGTCTTATATAAAGGATGGTGTTCATTGATACCAGTAAGTTTATATTCATTAGATTGTTTATCAAATACAAATCCTAATTTATCAAGTAAAGAAGGGAATTCGAGAAGGGTTTTCTTTAATGATGCTGCTTCGGAATTAAGAGTAAGTGCAATAATATTATCTTTATTACTATCTACTTTAATAAATGTATTACAAACATTTTTGAATTCTTCTTCTTTATTAACAGTTTCATCGTATATTAACCTATAGAGATTACTTATAAATTTAAGTTGAACGCTAGTATAATTATGCGTGTGATTTAGTTTTGCTTCACCGTTTTCATCAACTCCAACTACATTGTTTATTTCATAAAGATATTCATTAAGTGCGGGAAGATACGCAAATCTTATTCCCCCATTATTATTAAAGTTAATTAAATATTTACCATTAACTTCATTTATTTCAGCAGAAAATCTTGGTTCATTTGTTAATTCAAGAGGCTCCTCTCCACGCTGTTTGCGTAATTTATTATCTTTTTTATTCTGCACTATGGAATTATATATATTCACCATACGCATAATCTCCATCATTGATTTTGCAGCAAGTGATTTTAAACATAGACTGGGTCTATTGTCTCTATAATTTACAAAAGCAACTTGTCTGCTTTTATCAGATAGTGCATAACTAGTATAAAGACTTCTATCGTCTTTTATTGTATCCCTTGAATTGTTTATATAAGCTGCCAGTTTGTTAATAATTATATCATATTTGGAAAGTTCACTAAATTTTTTTCCATCTTGTACAGCAAAATTTAAATGTTGAAAATTTTGTATATTGTCTTTATCAGAAGGAATTAACTTAGCACTTTTTTTACCAGCTTTTGCATCTTTATATAATTTATAAAGAACAGAGTGATTACTCACAGGAACACCTCTTTTATTTTCATCTTCAAAAACCAATTCATTTGCATCGTGGTATGCTTTAAAATAATTATCATTTTCATACTGCTGTTCATACCAGTTGATGTATTCACCATTGGTTAGTGAAGTCAACCAAGTAAAGCGTCTTGATAGTTTGTCTTGATAGCTAAAGCTATAATAACCGTCTTTACCACGATAGAAGTAAGACACTAAATTTACATGTGCCTTTTCACTTAATACAAATGAATTTTGGGTATCCATTACAGTTCCTATGAAATCAAACATATTAGGCAGTTCAGAAACACCTGTTGCATTTAAAGCATTTTCTATTTGGTCTCTTAATCCATCTGTTTGAGTAAAAATAGGGAGATATGTATAATACTCATTTCCATATGAGTCATAATTACACGTAAAGCTTGTGAAAATACCAAGTAATTCAGTATCAGTTATATCAAATCCAAGTTGTTGACAACCTAATCTGTTTATTAATGTTTTAAATGCATCCATAAAGGAATGATTATTTAATTCCCTTATAGGTTTTGAGAGTTCCGCTCTTATATTTGCTATAAACTTTGCCTTTTCGGAAGCTGAAAAAGAATGCCCAGACGTTTTAAGCGAAGGTGTCGAGGATATTATATTATATTGATTTTTAATACTTTTAAATAAAGGCTCAAGCTCCTTTGATCTGTAATTTGAATTATATGAAATTACTTTATTATCTACATTGAATATAGTCTGTTCTCCAGAATCTTTTTTTCTTTCAACATAATCTGTAATTGCATATTTATAAAACATACCATTAAATTGAAAGTTTGGAAATTTAAGACCATATATATCATTATCACCAACCTCAACATCAAAGAATATTCTATACTGTCCTCTTAATGTTTTCCAAGCAAGAGTTGCAAACTTGTTTGAACTTTCAATTCTTTCAAGAATATCTTTTGTATAAGGATAGTTTGACAAACTTTTTAATTTGTTTTTTAAATCATCACTGTCAGTACAATCATGGCATTCTTTTGCAAGTTGGTTGAATATATTCCAAGGACTATAATAATGCACTTCACCATAAGGACTTATATCATTTTTCATTTTGTTAGGAATGCCACTGAATAATTGGATAATAAGTTGTTTGTCATTTTTTGCTCTATCCCAATTCAAATCATCTTTCAAAGACAACATAGTACCTATGACATCGAATTCTTCAGATGGCTTTTCTTCTTCATTTGTAGCCTCATCAACATCACCCTTATCTACTTCCTCTATGTCGTTTTTAGAATCAAATATATCAATATCATCTTCTAAATTAAGCTGGTCAAGAGTTATAGAAGCAACACTGTTGTTTTTTACTTTTATATCATAAATATCATTTATTTTATTTCTCACCTGACTTTGTAACAGTGCTACAATAGAATCTCTTTCATAAGAATCGTCAGCTAATATATCATAAATATACGCTTTACTTTTATTAGCATTTACAAGTGATTGTAATTTTAAATCTTCAATTGCATTATAAAACAAATCTTTGAAAGTACAGGTACTTATTGACAAAAATTTCTTTATATCACGATTCCTGGAAATCTCAAGCATTCTCTTGTATGCAGGAGTATCCTCTTCAAAATTATGAATAAATGCCCAAGCGTCGAAATTATATAAAAAGGATGATATATCACTGCTTATAATATCAGTTATAGCTTGTTTTATAACATTATAATCAGTAAGTGTTACTTTCTTTTCATTAAGCCATTTTTCAGTCATATAGACTTCTTTGACGCCATTAAACTCAAGTTTTTCAAGCTCATTCTCTTTTGAAAACTTTTGCCACTCCTCATTAAGCATGTTTTGAAGCTCATCATTCCTTGTTACATAGAGTGTTTCGTTATTTTGAGCATCATTAGCTTTAGATCTTGTCTCTTGCATTTCAATAAGAGTGGTATCGTCTTCTATACCTGCAAAAGAGGATAAATTAAAGAACTTGTTAAGTCTGTCATTATGGAAAGCTTCGTTGATACGTCTAAAAGTCTCAGTTGCGCCGAATGCTTCGACTGAGTCTTTAAATTCGTTTGATAAAAATAAATCATAGCTATCATTTCCAGTAATTTGTTTGCATCTATTACTGATTCTTAAAGCATTTTCATCTCCAAAATATCTAATAAAATCCTGAATGACAGGAACGCTTTTATTTAAACAATTTAATTTACTCATATTTATATATTCTTTTATTTAGCACTCAACTGCGTTTTTAGTATCGTCTTCTGTAATTAATTCGGCTTTTAATTCTTTTTCAATGTTTTTTACAATCTCGATAGCATCATTCTGACTTAACATATTATCAATATTTCTTATAGAAGTTATAAGTAATTTTTTTCTTGAACTATCAATCTTTTGTTTTTCTGATTTAATATCACCTATTATAAGTTGTTTTATTGCTATATTACTTAAACCAGGAACAGCTCTGTTAAATATAGCATCTATAGAATCATTTGAAGTTTTAGGAGCTTCTGTAGGAGCGGTATCTTCACCCTTAAGCTCGACTTCTTCGGCTGGTTTTGTGTAGTTTCCAGAGCTCTCAACAGGTTCAGTTTGTTGTTCTTTGTCTTTATTAAGAGCATACTTAAAGTAAATGTTACTTTCGCCAACAAAGGCCTTTGTAGTAAAGAGATAAGGTTTTAATTCATTGAATCGTTTGTTGTTTTCAATAAACAACTCGCTTGGCCTGTATGGTAAAACAACATTGGCATCTATAGCGGCTTGAATTATATTATTTGATATTGTATCAACAGAAGTTGTATCAATTGGCTTATAAAAAGTTTTATCAGAATCGTTTTCTTGTACCGAGGCTACTAATAAAGGCTGGCCCTGCTCACCTTCTGATATCCTTATATTAAAGTTTTTCTGAGTAGAATAAAACAAATTACTTACGTTATGTAAATCTTCAGAACCAGGACTTACTTTTCCTTCAAGATATTTCTGTGCGAATTCTTTGGTCCCTTCAACAATCGATGATGGAATCAAATCAATACCTACGGAGGATAATCCATCCATTTCCACAGAAGCGTTTGCCTTTGTATAATGTCTTATCTTTTCTTCCCCTGTGCTAGTCCTATATGTAACTCTTGTAGGAGTAAATATATAAACACGACCTGATTGCAGATCGTCAACTTTAGAACCGAGTAAGTCTTCCAATTCAGAAGAAGCTATAATCTTATCAGATCTGCTTGATTTATTAGAATAAAATGAAGAATCACCTTTGATAACATATAAACAATCATTATCTGGATCAAGTTTATCAAGAGAATTTTTCTTACCATCTTGTTCAAGAAGAACATTTGCTTTACTAGTTATTATTTTTGTTATTTTACCAGTGATGTCAGTAAGTGATTTATCACTTTCTTTTATTTGTTTTAATATATGAGCATCAGATACAGAATCAATGATGCCTAAAAGTTTACGACTTGCAGGATCATTTGATGACCAAATACCAATTAGATCTTTTATACCATCAATACCGCTGTTATTATTTGGATCTACATAGTCAAAATATAAAGTGGAATCAACATTATTTTCAAATACTTCATTTGTATCACGTCTTACCATTGACATATAAGAATCATTCTCTTCAAGTATATTTCTTATATAATCATATAATGGTTTATTTTGTTTTACTTTAGCCGAGTTATCAGTAATCTTTGTAGATTTATATTTAGCCGGTTGTTTGTTCTCGTCCTCATAGTCAGCTTGTGTTACAGGGAACTGACTTCCCTCTTCAGAGTTTTCAAAATCTTTTGGTTCCGGTTTGTAGTTGTCTATAGAGGGTGCAAAGTACTGTCCATCGCTATAACGTACAGTATATTCTTTTCCTCTGAAAGATTTAGGCTCACCACTCGCAGTTTCTATACCTGTAATATTTCCTTTGTCATCGACACTTGTTATCTTAATATCAAATATCTTATCATCAATTGTAACATTATTGATAACAGCATCTTTTTCAAACTTTAAGACATTATACTTCAAGTTTGTAGCATTTAACTTATTACCAATAACAATATGAAATTGTTTATTGTCTTCAGAATTTTCTGTCTTAACAAGTAATGAACTTAAGAATCTAATAACAGAATCAACCCTGTTTTTATCTGGGAAAACTTCTTCGACTATTCTCCGTGCCTCATCTACGTTGGGTGTATCTTTTGCAAGGTGTTTCAAAACATCGATATACTCAGGCTGAATAGTCACTCCTTTGATTACATTGTCAGAGTCATCATATACTTTGATTAATTTTTGCTGGAATTGCTGTGGCTGTTCTTGATTGACAGGAATTCCCTGTTGTGCTGACGACTGTGGTTGGTTGTTTTTTATGGTATTGTTATATAAAAATAATATTTCTTTGCAGAATTGTTTAAAATTAGATACAACCGCATCGTCTTCTTTTATACTTTTTGAGAATTTAAAATCCCAAGTATTGTTTTTAGTTAAATTAGCAGAACCAACCCATTTTAGCCCTCCTGTCTCTGCCTCAGTCTCTATTCTTATTTTTAATGTTTCTTCTGCATCTGAATATACACATTTTAGATAATAAGCATCTAAATTCCATTTTTTACTAAGACTTTCTTCATTCTTATCAAAAATACTATCAATGGTTTTACTTTTTTCTGAAAATGATTCCAAACTTATATTTTCTTTAGTTTCAGATTGCTCTTTTTTTGGCTTATTTTCATAAGTAAAAAATGAATAAGGGCTGTTTATTTTTTGCTGAACAGTATTCTCTTCAAAATATTTTATCAACTCTTGAGATTGCCACAGCTTTCCTAATACATTAAGCATTGCTTGCTGTTCCGAGTCCAATTCTACTGAGCTGTTCGACAAGGTATATAATGTATAGTATCTATCAAATAAATTTGCATATTTTTTATGAATGTTTGTAAATTCCCCATTCTCACTGAGCATCTCTCTAATGCCGCCCTCACCGGTTAAAGCAGTAAGTTCTTCGGCGGGAGTATTCGGGTCTTCTATTAACTGTTTTACATCTGTAAGCAAATTAATATATTTTTTAGCCTCTCTTATAAGTTTCTTTAAATGATTGCTTGCTATTCCAAACTTATTTTTAATACCCTCATCATCTTCAGGAAATGATTTTATTATTTCAGGATTAAACTCGCTTCCTTTACCGCCCATTTCAAAAAGTAATCTAATAACTTCACTATCAGATTCCATACTTGGGGCTTTTTGCAATGCACTTACTATCTCATTACCTTTGGATTTAACCGTACGCTCATTAACTGCGTCTTCAGTCTTTTTAGCAGCCTTTTCAGCTTCTTGATTAAATGCAGTGGGATTTGTTATTTTATAAATATGCTCTTGAAGTTTATCAGAAGTGATAATATCAAAAACATACTCATCAAACTTTTCTTTAAGATCTTTGAAATCAGTACCTTCAGGAAGCAGTTCTTTATATGAATTTTCAACTTCAAGTATGGAATCCCGTATTGCATTCTTATCACCTTTATCGGCTATATCATATAACTTATTGAAACCTTTGAGATTATAAAAAGATTCTTTATTTAGTAAACTAGGTAGGGGGTCAGAAAAAATAGATTCTTCAGAGAATTTTGCTTTTGTCAAACCGATAAGCAAGCTTTTGATTTTCCAATACGCTTCAGGATCACCCTTGAAATTGTTTACAAGAACATCATAAGCATTAGCCTCAACATCACTGTAAAGATCAAGTAATTTTTTTATATCACTTGCATTTTTTGCTATTCTTTTTAATAACTTATCCCTATTGTGAGCATTATAATTTTGAAGAAGGGATTGATTATCAGATGACACTATACTTGAAATTACCTTTGAATTTATAAGTTCCTCAATAAACTCCTGTGATTTTTTAGCATTTTGAGTCTTGTCTATATTTTGCAAAAAATTCAACCAATTGTCAAAATAATCTGATATACCCATTTGCACATAAGTATCATAGCCCATTAAGATACCAGACATAACTTTGTTTTTCCACTCAAGCAATTGAATAAAGTTATTTTCATTGGGAGCATCTGAACTTTGGTCATTTAAAGCAACATCTCTGATTGCATTAAGCACAACACCTGTACGAAGCATATCCATCGGGCTCTTGCCAAGTGCATTAAGTTTGCGCATTTCACTAGACTCCTCGCCAGTAAGGTAATCTTTTACAGACATATAAGCATCTCTTTCATTACCTTCGTTTGACCTGAATTGTTTTGCGAGTTTTTCGGCTTGCTTATATCTGTCCTGATAGGCCTTCCACTCTTCTGCACCACCAAAAGTCCAGCCAGTAATACCTTTCTTACCCTGTCTGGATCCTTTCTGATGCATACCTACAGTAGGCAATCCCAATAAACCAGTGAGAAAACCAATCATACCTTCTTCCCATCTTTCAGGATTAAGATAGGTTTCTTGAAAACCCTTGCCAACTGCTCTCCAAAAACCAGTTTTTTCTTGAGAATATCTTGGGTCAAGCAAAGCTTGGTAATCACTGAAAAACATATCGTTCATTTTACTGCCATAGCCTTCCTTCGAAGACTCAGAAAACAAGCCTTGTGACATTTCCTCGAAAGCCTCGGCAAGGCCGTTTTTTGCTGCGAAAGCAGCTCTTCCAAGTCTTGGGTGGTCCATCCAAAAACTATTCTTCAAAGCAACATCGGTAACAAGACCATCTTTACCAGTCACTTTAAAAAGTTTTGTATAATCACGGACAGAGTTTTTAAGCAAGAACTTTGGATTGAAGAAGGAATCCCAAAAGAATTTGTTGTGAGCAGTAAGGAATGCAACGTTAGCACCATAAGTAGTAAGACCAATGTTATCAGCGGTCTTTACTATATTTTGAATAATCTCACGTTCTTTTTCAGCACGGTAGTCTTCAAAATCTTCAAAACCCTCATTATCATTTTGAAAATTATCATGAAGTTGGTTTTGAAAATATTCGGACTTCATATAATCATAAGCTTTTGGAAGAACCTCATCGATATATTCTTTACGAGTGTTGTATCCTTCAACCGTTGCCTCTGTTGCAGAAGCATTCAAAATACCGGCCCAATTACTTATTGAATTTTTTACTCTTTCATTTTTGAGATACTTATTTATTATATCAAGTTTCTGAGCGGCGTTATTGTTTTTAAGAGCCGTAATAAGTTCTGGTATTTTTTCATCTGGTATCTCTTCAAGAGCAACACCTAAATTAGCTGCTCTCTTAATAATTTCCTTTTTGCCTAATGCCTTTCCAAGGAGCGAATCAACCATGTTCCCGTGAATTTTACCACCAACCATTGCTCCAACAGTAAATCCCATACTAGGCAGGGCATCTGCAAAAAACCAGGTGAAGGGGTGATGAACAACATTTGTCCACCAGCTATTGTTAAGTTCCTCAGTAGTTTTATAAAAAGGCATACTTTCGATAAGAGCATCCTGTGCTTTGTTTATTCCCTGAGAAATAGGATTAAATATAATGTCATATAGAAAATTATGCTTTTCCTCTTCAGGTCTTGTAGGGTCATTTTCAAGATAGTCAACAGCGTGTTTGATACCACCTATGAGCATTCCAAATGGTAAAGAAACACCTTCTGCAACTGTTCCCACAGCTCTAGTCCCAAATTGCCCGAGAGAAGCAAGCGCTTCAAGAAAAGGTCCTTGTTGGGCTGCTCTAAAATCAGTTAAATCGCCATATGCCATGGCGATATCTGGAATTCTATAATCATATTTTGATGAGCCAAATCCCTCTTGGATTTCACCTCTTCTTATATCATCAGGGGTATAATTACTTAATCTTTGTGATCTGTAAAAATTTATATTATTATTTTCTAATTTTAAATTATTAGATAAATATTTTTGATAATTATATAAACTTTGTAACTCTTGAGCAGAAGGGACTGAAGACATTCCCCTCATCTCCTCTGTAGTTTGTAATGCTGTTCCCATAAATTATTAGTTTTTATTTTTTGGAGGTGTATTTTTAGTCTCTTCTGAACTTCCTATATAAGCTGTTTCTATGGCATTTACATAACGCATATTTATATCATCTTCGTAATTACGATCCTCTCCTTTGAAATATGCTTCACTAAACAGACTGTAATTATTTAAAATATTTTTTTGTACTTCAGAACTATTATACATCTTAAAAAGAGCAATTTGCTTCTCTAAAGAAGCAGCTTCACTGTTTTCATTAACTCTGCCAACAATATATCTTTTATCAATAGCGTAATCTTTTAATGTACCGTTGTCAGAAAGCGTTATGAATACATAGTCCTCCTTGTTTTTAATATTTGGATAGACATTATAAGTTGATGGTATGAAAGAAACACCCATTGCATCTAATCCGGAGTTCGAAAAATTGGAATCATCGCCAAGTACTTCATTCGATAATGTTCCCTCGTCTGTAATTTTAATTAAGTTATTTTTATTATTAGCAATGAAAGCATTAATAGTTTGGCTATTTGTAAGAGTTCTTCTGATAGGATCATCATGAAGAAGAAACGACTTTTCATAAAGCACGTCCTTGTAGGCATTGGAATATGCCTTTTGCTCATCAGCACTGAACTTGGCTCTTCCTGTCAAATTTGCAGAATATATTTCTTGAGGAGATTTATTAAGCAAATGTTGGTATTTCTTACCAAGACGTTGTTTCATTCTATTTGCAAAAACACCACCTATTTTATTTGGAGCAACCGTACTTTTTACATCGTAAGAAGTAGGCCATTGAGCTATCTCTGTTTCAGTCAAGTCAAGCACTTTTTCTTGAACAATGTTTGAAGGTCTGTAAATAGCACTTCCGGGATAAGGAGTGATATTATTATTTTGTACTTCTTCCAAAGCCTTTATTCTTCTGGCCTGAGAAACATTAGCGGCAACTTTATCCCACAGATTCTCATAAGTCTTTAATTCATGAGTACCGATTGCATTTATAATACCTTGTTTTTGATATCCTGCAAGTTCACCCATGACTGCTGGATTTGAATTCTGTAAGCCGTTGATATCATATCTTTGATTGACAGTATCCAGACCTAACATCAATTTTGCTCTGTCTTCAGGAGATAATTGAGTTTGGTCTGCAAACCACATAAGAGCTGTTTCAGCAGGCATTCCATTACTGATCATATCAAATACCTGCTGACCGAATATACGAATATCTTTACGTTTTGTAAGGCCGAAATCATTAAAAAGTTTTTGGAGTGTAGTTGTAATGTCATTCATATATTGTGTGCCTTTGAAACCTTCAATGGCTCTCTGTGAAACTCCGTTGAGATTCTCACTTACAGAAACTCTGTCCCAGGAATATCTTGGGATATAATCGGGATTTTGTGCAAGTATGCCAACACGCATATCATGAGCTTTCTTGTAATTCTCAACAGCACCTTCAACAGGTTTTACTTTATTTGCGTAATCAGAAGCAAGTGACATTACATTATTGTAAACATGACCACTAAGACCTCTTGAAGCAAGGTGGTATGTAATATCATTAAGACCGTTACGATAGCCTTTAATAGCGTCATACATAGCTTTGTCTTCAGGATGGGCCTCTGGATCAAGATAGGGTTCAACACCTGCAGCAGCAGTGTCAAGAGCACCCAATTTTGACTCTTGTTCGTTATGAGCTGCTGTAAGTTCTTTAGCAGTTGTATAAAGTTGTTCGTATGTATACGGTTGGAAAACCGTGTTTGCCATATAATATCTTGCCATAATAAAGTTATCTTGATTTCATAAATAAATCCCAATTCTCAGGAGAATCTTCAAGGTCGTTTCTTCTAAGCCAACGATCATAATCAAAAGCAGTTTTGTAAGAATTGAATGAGTCATAAGCAAGACTCGGGTTAGAATCGACATAAGACCTGTAAGAAAGTTCCTGACCAATGTTTTGAAGATTCTTGATATAAGTATCCCTTGCCTGATCAATCGCGGCTTTACGGGCATCTTTAGAGGCTTCATGGACCATTGCAGCCTGACCAACAGTATTAGCCCTGTGTTGGGTATTGTACTGATGGATTGCACGGAGCCTCTCGTCATTGAACTGGTCGAGCTGATTATTGTAAGCAGTGACATTATTGAGTCTGTCAAAGTTCTGCTGAGTTTCGTGTGCATACATATCGCCAAACTGATTGTTGAACGCACGGTCGACAGCCATATTGGCTGCAGTGTTCAATCGGCTGTTCGGGGAGTACTCATTGTTTCTTGAGATTGCCGCAGCACGAGCAGACTGCATTACACCGAGATTACGATAAGCATCAACAGGTTGGAATACTTGATGTCTGCCAATAGGACCTGTGTAAGGTATTGGATTGTACTCACCACGAAGGAAATCAGAGTACCATGTATCCAGTTTTTCAGGGCTAACCCAAGAAGCAAAAGCATCTGCGGCTCCAGCAAATCTCAAAGGATTCATAATACCAAGAGCATTTCTTACACGATCCCAGTTACTATTTGTATTTTCAGTCTGAGGATTGGTGGAATCTGCAGTAATTGGAGTTTCATTACTGGCAGTAGGCAGGGTCATGGATGTTCTAGTAGGAGTTGATTTGATATTTGGATTATCATAAACAAAAGGCCAAGGATTGGTATCATTATATTCGTGTATTCTACCCCATTTACTATCTGTGCTAAGTCTATAAAACTCATCGGGAGTATATTGTGTACCATACTTGGTATTAAAAGAATTGACATAATCATTAATAATATTTTGATCACTTTTATCCCACCATTTTTTAAAATTATCTTCAAGATCACTTATATTGTTTCTACCAAAAGCAGGTGAACCACCTACTGCATACGTTCTAACAGGTCTTGTGTTAACCCTGCTGCGTTGCAGTAAGTAACTATCATATCCCAACAAGGGATCATAATAAACTTCAGGACCATATTCCAAAGCACCGCCAAGTGCACCATAATTCCCATAAGGATCTTGCTGTTGCATTTGCATACCCATTTCATTCTGAAGAGGCATCTGCTGTGCTTGTTGCTGCATAGCCGCTTGCTGTTGGGCTGCTTGTACTTGAGCCTGTTGTTCCTGTACTAAAGCAATATACTCTTCAGGAGTCATACCATTAGCAGCAGCAACCTCGTTTATCTTTTGCTCCTCTTGGGCTTCGAAAAGTCTGTTAAGCAGTAAGTTTTTTGTTTTGTTGCTGAAAGGATCATTGCGACCTTCAAACATGTCAATAATCTTTTTTGCTGAAAGAGCATAAGATTCAGTAACGAGATTGTTGTTCAAATTATGTTTTGCAAATAACTCGGGGTCAGGTGTTATTCTATTTGAAAAAACACGTTTTTCGTTAGAATCGAGGTCAGTATAAACAACCTCACCCTCTTCAACTAAATTAGGTGTACCATCTCCGTCAGTACCAAGCTGAACACCACCATAAGGATTTTGTTCGTGGATACCTCCGGAGTCAATTAAATTATTATTTGTGTTGTATAGTTCTTGATTTGAATATTGTGAATTCATAGTTCCTCCTTGTTCGAATCTGTTAAACCTGTCTGAAATACCGCTCATCGTAAAAAGTCTGTTAATACCTTGGGCTACCATACGATTTGCAATTGGGGCGGCTAGAAAATTTGCATAATTGCCTTTTGCAACATCGTTGCGATATGTTGCGTTTTGCATAAATGCTTGGCCTATACCTGTAGTAAGCCCAGCGGCAGCTCCTGCTATCGTACCCCAAGGCATATTGATTTGGGAGCCAGCAGCAGCTCCTTCGTTCATTTTTGTGAATATATTGAGAGCTTGTTTGCCGGCCTTGGGTGCATTTATTGAATTAGTGTCATACATATGGGTATGAGCATTAGCTATATCGTAAGGTGTATTAAGCGACATAGTATTGTAGTTCATACCAGATAAATCAACTTGGGATCTATTGGCCTCAGCAAGATCACCAGTCCATTTACCTATAGTGGCTGCAGCGCCAGTAATACCCTTTACAAGTTTTCCTATATTAAAATTGGAATTGCTACCGGAATCTTCTTCTTCGGACGAATTGGCAAGACTGCTGGCTTTTTTTGAAAGATTGTACAAATTCCAGTTTGCATTTGGTCCAATCCCAGTACCAGATCCAACCTCATTATATTGCACTACACCATCCTCAAGATCATATCTTGGAAGATTAAAGTCCATTGGAAAAGAATAGTTACTCATGTTTTTCTAAAATAATTATTGTAAATTTAATAATTAGATATATAATATAAAAATAAATATAAAAAATTTCAGTATTTTTAACTATTTGTCATTCTCATCAGCAGATGCAACCAAAGGCTGTTCGAGGATTGAATAGTTTATCGAGAAGTTATGCAAGTTGTTAGTACCATCAATAAGTCCAGAATCGGTATGTTCAAACTTAACCCTGCACCAAGTACCACGGATACGATTCATCTTACTACCGACCTCACGAGGGAACTCGGTTCTCCAAGTCCTGAATTTTATCCTTGTGTTTGTTCTGTTGAAACTAAGTACGCCAGTTTGACGGTAATTTGTTACAGTAAGTTTATTATACCCATTAGCCCGTAAGAATGTACCGTTTGTATCATAGCACTCGTTATCGTAACTGATGAAGTTATACACTTTGTCATATAAAGGATAAGGATTGGCGAGTATGTCAATATAATATCCCTTCTTCTTGAAATAGAATGTATGATCTTGTGTATAGTATTGACGGAACATCCATGTAGATTTGTTAGTTGCATTCGATACAATAAATGAATAAGAGCCGTCAGAACTGTTTACAATGTAAGGTACATTATTGTACGAATAAAATGAAGTGAAGCAACCTAATGGAAGATTGAGTGATAGACATACATCTTTGTTTATAAAATACAAGTCAGAGTAATACGGGTCATAATAAGATACAAATCCCGTACGTTCTTTTGAATTGTCTGACATTGGTATTGAAGATACATAACTACCAGCCTCCCAGACACTGTTGGCAAGACTTAGATTATCCTTTGACCATGATTCAAAGCCAAGCAAAGCCGATACATGATTGACTTGATCTCCACCAACCTTACCAATGATTTTCTTTTGATTGTCCATAAAATAAACACCGTCAACTGCATTGGTAACAGTCCATTTGTCCTGACAACCATAGGTTCTGTCGAGATAGGCTGATCTTGTAAGTACAGATGAACTTGAAGCATTGATTTCAATCACAGAGGCTTCTGTTGAAAGTAAAGCCTGGGGATTAATATCAAGTAATGAAATGCCATGTTCTTGGAAACAAAGCACTCTGTTGGAAGGTGCGGTTATAAGTTTTGAAATCATTCCTTGGGTTCCATCTGCATAGAAAGCATTGGATGACGGGAAGGTTCCGAAAGAATCAAAACTTGAGCCAGTAACCTTTATTGGTGACCATTGAATTAATGTAGGGAAGTGCTCAATTCTTGTAGACTCATAGTTTTCATTCTTTTCAAAATAACTGAAAATGTTGTTAGGCTGCGAGTATACAGGATTGATTTTACTAACCTGTTCAACCGTACCATTCATTATATATGAAAAATCAGCGTCATTGTACAAAGCCTCGTGATTATTGTATCTACCGTCAAGATTGATATAAGTCTCTATATAAAGAGAAGCACATTCACTGATGCCATTTTTAACCTGTAAATCAACGGGATCACCAGGCAACACCGTCTTAAGGCAGTTATATCTGGTAGTATAAGTGTCACCTTCAAGATAATGCAGCACGGGTAAGGTGGTTGCTACTGGTTTTTCTTGACTTTGTGAAACGGTTGCATTGCCGGAAGGACGTAATGCATTTATAATATCATCAATCAGTACAGACTCGCCACAGGGTCTCCAAGAATAAAACTCCACATTCTCTGTATAAGGAGAAGTGTTTTCATATGCCTTATTGACATAATCAGCCAGGAATAGATGATACGAGTCTTTTAAACCGCTGATTGAATAATAGCTCGTGCGTATTTGATTAAGATCGCTTGTAGAATTTTTACGCATCCAATAAGGATAGTCCGTAATATTATCCTCAAAAATAGTATGACCTATTTGTGGGTCTGGTAATTTTTCTTTGGTAATGGGAACCCAATTACCAGTATGAGGATAAATATAATTTGCGCATGACCAAGACAATCCAGGGAAGTACCATCTTAAATATCTGATTCTAAATGTATTACCTATATCATACTGAGCAAGTGCCTGTGTGCTATACTGACTTGTGTAGAAAAGAGTGTCACAATTTGAAAGATCCTGTTGGTAGTAATTTATATGAAAAGAGGACCTTCTTATAAAACTGTCTCTTATAGTAGAGTTAGTTACAAAATCTTTATAATAAAAATCAAAGGAGTACTTATTACCAGTAGTAATAGCTCTGCTAGGAAGAATAGTTTTTATAGTTTTGACAGAATTATCGCAAAAAACAATATGAGGACTTGATATATAATCAAACTGACAGATTTGCGGAAGCCCACTTATGCCTTTTCTAAATCCGGAGACTGCAGTATAATATTTCTCATTGTCCATGAAATCACGTTCGTTATTGCCGAAAGTGACATGACCACTTTTAGTAAACAACTGGGGAAGGTAACCGCTGAACACAAGATTACCAAAAATAGAGAATTCATAATTCTCCTCATTCCACCCTTTGGAAACCATCGAAAGCTCACCTTCGTTACCATCACTCAACACATTTCTCCAGCCTCTGTACCACTTTGTAGCAGCGGTAAGCGAAACCGTATCATACTTGATAAGATCATTTTTATCAGTACCGTACTTCTGCAATGAATAATTATCTCCGAGGTAGGGTATTGTTATATATTCGAAGTCTTCATTTATAAAATGATTTTCAGTATCAAAGGAAATATCTCCTTTGAAATAACTTGTTGTATTGCTATACAACACGGACGATGTATAGTTATATATAGGTCTTGAGTCAGCAGCAGTTTCATAAGGTGTTGATGTACCGCAGAATGGTATGTTTGCATTAGTATGCATTATTGGATATACAACATGTGCATAATAAGGATCAAACAAAGCATTCGGGAAGTCAGTTGAGAACTGTCCATAGTAATGACTTCCGTATACAGACGGAGTTAATCCTCTGTACTTTCTATTCAAAGAATGCACAGTGACACTTGAAGGAAGCGTATAAGGATACGTCATTGTAACAAGATGTCTCTGTTTAACCTCTCTGGCATTGATTAAATCTGCAGGACTTACATAATTCCAGAAGTCCGCTCTGCCACCGATAGGATCATCCCAGTACTGACTATTGTTAAAAGAAGGATCGGTTTCAGTTGATCTTGGACGGGACCACCATCCATAGAAATAACACAGATTGCCTCCACCTGATATATTCTTTGTAGAAAGATCGTCTGCATAGGTATCATCGAACTTTCTACTACCACTATTCCAATGGTTTTCTATCGGGTCACTAAGAGCAAAGAAATTCTTCCAGTACTCACCATTTACATTTGCACTGTTTGTAAAGACATTAAGATAATTTAAATTAAAATAACTATTGTCTACAAATGTTTCAAGTGAGATACCAAGATTGGCAAAAGCCGTAATACGCTCGGCAAGAGCCTTGCCGCTTGTATAATCTCCTCCTAATAGCTGTGAAAAGTCAGCATTATACAAATCACCAAAAGCATTATAATTATTACCAAGATCACTTGCTTCGGTGTATATAAGAGGGCATATATTTTTCAAGTCGTCTCTATTGGCACTGAGATTACTGTATTTTCCAAAAAATATCTTGCCACTTGTAATAAGAGTGTCCTTCTTTACATTGTCCTCATCGGCATCATATCTATGGCACAACTCACCATAATAGGTCTGTACCATTTGTGATATGGATTGGAATGTAGATCTTTTAACCCTTCTATGAGATGCCCAATTAATTGAAAAACAAAGTAACAAGGCAAGAGTAGTGTCAAACGAAATAGGATCAAAACCAAGTAAAAATCCGACAGCATGTCTTCCAGCAAAAAGATTTGCTGAAAATGCACCCACCATATGGCCAGAAGTGGCATTGTTTTCAGGATACACAGTATAAGTCACGGGATCACTATATGGCGTATCATTTATCCTGCTTTCACCTTCCTTGCCTGTAAATCCAAGGACAAGAAGTTTGTCAAACCAGAACGGTCCGGCTGTATAGCAGAAAGGTGATTTTGTATTACCAATACTGTTACGTCTGAAAAGAAGTTCCTTTACTCCGGGAACATTGAACAACCTTGTCTCTGTTATGCAAGTGCCTTGCACAGTCTCAGCACCAGCCCAATATTCGACATCAGATGAGTTCTGGGCGTTGTCAATAGTGTTTGTAGGGGCAATTCTTATGCCGGACAAACTACCGTTAATCTCCGCCTTACCACAGAGATGCATTGTATATTCAGGGGAAGATATATTAATATTGGAACTGCCGAGACCTCCTATAAGATAATAATCTATCTCAGGAGAATTGAACGTACATATAGAAGAATCGACAAAAACCATGTTGTCATACCCATTGCAGATAATTGAAGGACGGGCTGTCGTAAGGAGGCCATCCCCATCTCTTTGCCAATAATTATAATTATTTATATTAAAAGCCTCGTTGTCCAGAAAAACCTCACCACTGTCTTTTCCAAGAGCACTTGTCTTTGAAATACAGTAATCCCCTATCTTAAGAAAATTACGTTCAATTTCATCGGAATAAGCATAATCAAGACCCGATATTTCACTGAACTCACACTCAGCATTGATACGGTCTTTTGTGGGTAAACTCATACCATGACGGAACTCACGGAAGTTTTCATTCCAATTACAGTAAGGAGAAAGTTTGTTTGTGTACTCTGGGTTGCTGAAAAGAGCAGTTACATCATTATGAAGATACAACTGACGGAACCACTCCATTGAATTTTGAGAACCATCACCGTCAGGGCCTGAGTAGTTTTCTTTGAACTCAAGAAAGTTTTTTGAATATCTCAAGTCATTGATATTTCTCATAGTATAAGGAGAATGGTCTCCATAGAAATCTTCAAAAAACTTTATAGGTCTGAAGAACCAAGAGGGCTGAGCAAACGGAGAGTTGCCATTAAGAGTCCTTCTGTTTTTACCCCTGTAAACTGTAGGATTAATAACCCCTTGGGAAATAATTGTCTTCTCGGAATCAGTAGGATAAACACAAACGGGTTTTATCTTTTTTACACCAATGCTCTTTAAATAAAGAAGTTTGTCAATTGCATGAGCGGTAAAGCCGACACCGAATTTGACATTCTTAATGATTACCTCAGAGGGATTGGCCAAATCAAGTTCTGTAAGACTATGTGTATCACACTGTCTTGTAGTCAACGACATTACATCGGTCCAATCGCCGTGCTCATATTGACCGATAATACCAAACTTATACCAATTGCCTTTTCTAAAGCCTTTGTTATCATAGGAGGACCCTGCGAATACATTGTCACTTGGATTGTAATTATAGGTATGATTCCTGAGATATTCGTGACCTACAGTTTTCAAGTAGAAAGAGCCACGAATATCCTCCTCGCTAAAATGAGGAAGCATATCATTTATGATTTTGATATTACCGGCAAACATCCTGTTTTCATAGGGTTGCATTGTAAGCGGTATAATCGAGTTGAAGTCAAGTAACTCTGCAATTGTCTTATTGCTTTGATATATATCAGAATCGCCAAGGTTTATAGTGTAAACAACCGAATCGGATTCAATATGAATATTCTTAACATAAATCACAGGAGTAGCATCAAGCGTCGTTCTATGAATTATATAGATGAATATCCATTCAAACGAAGGATCCAAATTGTCAATCCGGACTTCAAAGGTATGGTCTGCAAAGGAGCGCTCTGGATCAGCATCCGGGGCAATACCAGCGTTTTCAAATACACAATCATAAAGTGCGGAGTAATCAATTATACTTGTCATTGACTCCAAGTCCGTACCATAAGAAAAGGCGATTTGAAGTTTCCCTCCAGGGAGTGAGCCAAAGACACCAGGCTTCTTTGTTACTGTAAGTCTCTCATTAAGTGCAAGATGTCTTCCTATGTTAAGCAAGCCAAGGTTGTTTATACATTGTGGATTTACTACATTTATACATCTTATGAAGTTTTCACCGTCACAAAAATACACTTTCTTTTGAAGCTCGGTTTCAACATAAGGATGTGTTTCTATATTGTTTGTAAATTTGAAATTCAAATCAATTGAACCATCAAAAAGATATACACAATTGAAATAAACAATACCATTGGCTTCGTAAGCTTTTTCAAGTCTTACAATGTAATCACGTCCTCTTTGGGAATCTTCCTTGCCGAAGATAACTATATACCTGTCAACAACACAAGCCCCTATTATAACAAAAGGAAAGGAATCTATTGTGGGAGGTTTGTTAGTTCCCTCATAAATATAATCAAGGTTATCAAAAAATCTTAGCCTGACCTGGGAATTACCCATTTCAGGCTTTATGACTATTTTTGAATTAGGACCTTCTGTTGAGAATCTTATATTAAAATTCTCAAATGAATATTCGTTTGACGGCAGTTTGGGAGAGTTATCCTGTTGCATACCGTGTATAGCGTATGTTTCGTTATATAGTGCCATATTAAACTCCTCTTAATTCGGTTTTTACATTGTTTGCCCTGAAGCTGTGATTGAACTGGTTATTATGTTGAATCATAGAGTTCAAGGAATTAAAGAACGATTCTGCACGAGACAAATCAAGTTTTTGGAATTCAGTCTCACAAGCACCCACAGCCCATGCATAATCTTGCTGTGCCTGGTTGAATACCTTGTCATTAATAATGCCTGTATCATATAATATTGTAAAATACTCTTGTTTTATATAGGCTACAAGAGCACGCAAGAATTTGCTGTTATCAGGAACCATCGGAAGTCCTTCAGAGTCTGTGAGAATTGCGTGGTAAGAAATTTCAACAGGCTCATGTTTTCTTGTGATATAAATGTACCCGTTTTGAATGATAAACGTATCGCCATTGTTACCATAGCAATGAGGATGTGTATGTCTTTCAACTATTGCCGTGGTATTGCTTACAAACTCATCATTCTCACGATGGATATTAACAAGCTGGGTTTCCCCACCGTCACTTTGTTTTTGTTGATGGCATTCCAACCCTTTTTCATAAGCCATGTGAAAAGTGTCAGAGGAGTAGCGATATGCTCCGTGAGGACCTCTCATTTGAATAAGATCTATATAATCACATGGGAGTTTTATACGGCCCTTGTCATCAGATTTTTCTTTTACAACCTTTTCAACATATATACGGGGAACGCCTAAAATTCTCATAAAATCTATTGTATAACGCAAAATGGCATCAAACGGAATTGATGTCATCAAGGGGTGTTGGGCAACCCTGTCGTGTACAACATGTAATGTTATATATTGTTCTGCCATTATTGTATATTAAATAAATTACTATTGAATAAAATATCATGAACATGCTCCTTTAATTTTCTAGCGGGTTGCATGTAAAAATATAATTGGTTTTTAAAACTAGCAGCTTCCTTTACATAGTTTATAACCGAGGTCTTTATTGCATTTGTATAAACAAGGGTTTTATTATTGTGGGCCTCCTCGTCTTTTTCCCAAAGAGCAAGGGTTTTCTTCCAGTCAACGGGAGCAATATATCTATATTCACCATTAGTTGATACAACTTTTGGCTTTAATATGTTAACCTCTATATACCCCATTTTATAAGGAAGGCATATCGGTAACATATTTAAAAGCTCTTTTTCAATAAGCGAGGAAAAAATGTCCCGTACAATGGCACTGTACTCCTTGCTTGACAGTTTTGTAGAGTGAGTCTTTTTATAGTAATTATAATAATCACGGAGGCCATATGACCTCGTAAACTTATGAAACCTTGGTCCGTGCACTTTTTTTATATCCTCAGCAAAACTCATTATTTATACTTTTCTTTTGTAATACGGGAAACATAATTGTGAATATTACTCATATCGTCAGCTGCATTATTGATCTCGTCAGCAGGTTTGATAGCGTCTTGGTAGACCTGTTGGGCCACCATTGTAATCACGGGTGTGATAAGTCCTTCTTCAAGAGGGAAATTATTATCCATAGGATCACAGTTCTCATCACAATCATCATCACTGACGAGCTCGTTTGCGAGGTCGATATCTTCGAAAACAGCGGACATCATTATGAACGAAAGATTAAGAATATCGGGATTATTGGACTTAATATACAAATAAGAATCAGGTCCTATTGAAGCATATACAGTATTACGCTGCCACTTGTCATGACCGACACTCATAAACCTATTGTAATTGACATACGATACAACAATAGGAGCGCCAATTTTTGGAGTGACCTGAACAAGCCCTTCATAATTATTCAGTAATAAAAGGTTGGGAACCTTCTTGTCACTCCTCAATATGGCGGCAGATTCACATCCCAAAGCATCGTTTACAGGCTGTAAACACAGTTTTATAGTTTGGAAATTGGAAGGGGCTACTTGGGATTTTTGCTTACTGTATTTTTCTTTAAGAAAATAAGCTCTTATTTTGGAGAGCATAAATACAATATGTGATGGTTCCATAAAAGAATCATCACTACTAAGTTTATTCTGGTCCATTATCATATAGACCACTTCTCTGAATGTACTCATATTTGATAATAAATTATTATAATAATTGATGCAAATATACTAATAATTATTTTTAATTTCCATAAATTAATTTAAATAATTATTTAAAAAAAGTAAATTAGTATTTATGAAATATTAAAATAATATTTTAAATGAGGAAATATCTATAAATAAAAAACGGGACTCATTACAAGTCCCGTAAATATAACCCAATGAAGCATTTAAGCAAACATTGTTAATTATATAATAAATTCTTTTATGTAATAGTATTGTTTGGAAAACAATTCACCAGTAAGATAACCCAGCTCCTCGCTGCCGTGCAGTAATCCGAATTTACTTGCGATATGCCCTACAAGATGTTGATTTTCGTGGGATAATGTATTCAAGAATTCTTTAGGAGAGGTTGCTATTGAAATTACCAGGACACTCTCGTTTTCATTCGTATTACTGCACGTCAATCCAGTATTTGGTTTGCAAGACAGTAGATGAGGAGTTATCTTTGAAATGAGTCTAGAGGATAAATTTGCCCTGTAAAGAGTGTTTACAACGTCAGATGTATAATCACATGTAAAATTGTAAAACGCCTTAATATGCCAATTATAGCCCTCTAAAATCAAATCCTGTGATATCATAACATATCCGACCAATCGATAGGCTCACCACTGAGTATGCAATCACCATAGAATCTGTTGAAAACAAATCCGTCTGGCTGGTCAACATCATCAATGTAGTCCTTCACAAACTGTGCGAGTTGCTGCTCGTTTACAAGCGAGGAATGAAAGAAGTCGGCCACAGCCATTGACATTACATAGGCAGCATCATACAGAACATTGTTCTCAAGTGTTATGTTGTATCGCTTCAATGTATTCTCGACCTGTTCCTTTGTATAGACTGGCGGCTTTTCTTTTGAACCGTTTTGCTTGTTTACCTTATACATTCTTTTGGCAGCAAACTCATACATCTTCTTTGAAAAGTGCATACCATAGTTTTTAAGGTAATTGGTCATGTCTTCAGGAAACTTTTCCCAAGTGTATAATGATGTCTTCATAGTTTAGTAGTTAGGATATCTACGCATTCCACCACGCATACCGCTGCGGTAATCATCTTCCTCACGATCGTCACGATAGCCTCTGCGATTACGCTCACCATAAGAAGCTTCGCCAAGACCTTCAATGCAGCTCATGAGCTTGCCACCTGCGGAAAGTATCTCTTCAACAAGGGAAGACATCTTGTCATATTTGCCTTCAGAAATTTCAATCATAGTCATATTATTTGTTTAATGCCTCCTTAAGCATGATTTTTATATCAGTGATGTTAGATTCTATACCAATAACCTTTTCTTCAAGTTTTGATATCTTGGTATCATACTCATATTCCTTTGCAGATTTGGGATCCAACTCGCGCACAAGTTCATCACAAGTAGCGTAAGTTTCTTCATAGTACTTCGTCTTTTCAAGTTGCAACTTGCTATTCTCACGAATACTGGTGACTTCATTAAGCATAGATTCCTTGCTATCCGACACAATCACACCGTCATTGCCGAAATTCACTATTGACAGATTTGACGGGAGTTGCTTGAACTCAACTTCATTGCCATCGACACAAACCTTTATATCAACAACTTGGTCATACATATTGTTTGAGCCAGAGTATTGCTTGAACATAGGGTACGGGTTGCTCACCCAGGTGACATACCCGTTTGCCAATTTGACTCTGTCCTTTGTCTCAAGGATGTAAAAGGGACTGTTTATTCTTAAACCACTGAACATTGTTTATAAAATTAAGCTGAATAACCTGTTAATAACTGTAACGTATTGCTCTGACAATCCAGGAACACAAGGTAAGTACCTGTTCCACCGAGATCACCTGCAGTGACATTCACATCATCAAGGTACGTGAGATTCACATTATTGCCTCCAAGATTGAATATCACAGGAAGAGTTGCCGCAGCACCTTCAAGGCTTTGGGAAAGCTTGAAAGCTATCACCCCGCAGAAGTTATTGGTGTTCCTTGGAAAACCGTTGAAGGAATAAGTAACATCTGCAGTATTCACAGCCAGGCTGTCAGATGCAAAACGTGGGATGCCACGTCTGTTGGCATAGATAAGAGGTGAGACATAATTAGGATTAATCATAGTCACCTCCTATCCCCAAAGAGAGTTATTGTAACCATAACCATAACCATACAAGCCAGAAGCATAAGCCACACCGGCAGGAAGATACACACCTTGGTTGCTGGGAACAGTCACAGTGGCAGGGAGCTGACCCTTGATAGTGGTAAGCTCATTCTGCATGGAAGACAAAGCAGCATTGATAGGAGCGATCATTTGAGCCTGATAAGCCTGGATGGCAGCAGTCTGGGCAGCATTGTCAATCTGACTCTTCAGAGCAGTGTTGGCATCTTGCAAAGCGGAAATCTTGTTCTGCAGCTCACGGGTTTCAAGGGCACAGAAATGATTGTTGATGTCAGTAGTCTGGGCTGCAATCTGAGCAGCAAGAGCATTGGTATTCATATCCATCTTGCTACCGAGAACATTGGTTTGTTCAAGATTGGCAATACGGTTTTCATAACCCTGGGTGGTGATAGCATTACGGGTATCGCAGCAACAGCTTGCCAGCTGGCTGATTATACCTTGGTTGCCACTCTGGATAGAGTTAATGATTTGCTGTGCGCTAAGGCCGTTTTGACCACTCAGAGTAGCCATAGCAGTGGCAAGATTGTTTATACCATTCTGCACCTGGGAAGTAGTCGTGTTAAGGGAAGCAGCAAGCTGGGAAAGGTCGGAGCCGTTTCTTTGAATAGCACTCATAATCATATCACGTTCAGTACTTGAGTTATTGTTGTTTCCGAAGAAACCACCGTTACCGCCAAACAGACCGGCGATAACTATCAGGGCGATAAGGCCACCCCACATACCATTGCCACCGAATAAACCACCATTGTTGTTGTTATTCAAAGCATAAAGAACAGACGGATCGATACCCCTGTTCTGAAGCATCGGAGCTAACAAAGCGATAAGACCGTTATCGGAGCCACCATTTTCGGGAAAAACATAAGTTTTTGTTTCAGACATTTTTTTGAAAGTTTAAAATTAATCAATATAGTTTACCAGAATTCTGTATGGCAAAGGTATAATAAAAAAGCGATGGCTGCAAATTACAGTCATCGCTTCATAATAACAAACTAAAAACCAAATAATTATGAGTTACTTCAATCTAGACATCTTATCTATAAGATCTTTATTCCAAAACAAAGTTGTATAATTTCTAACTTTCTTACCAGCAGGCAGTTCACCATTTTTAATACGTCTGTCGAATTGTCTTTCCGATAACCCTAACAAAGTAGACGCCTCTTTCTTGGTATAACCATGAATTTCGGAAGTTTCATCCAAATGATAGTTATTTTTGATTCGTTTGTCACAGACTCCTCTGCGGTACAAACTAAAACCAAACTCAAGAAAGTCAAATGCATTAAGCAGAAATGTTCGTAAATCGCTCATGAAGATAAGTTATAAATGAACCGAAACCACCGCTGGTAAGTAACATAAAGTTAATACCCGAAGCATCAATCATAGCATTTGCTATTGGAGCAAGCATACCTACTATATCTATACAAGTTACAACTATCAATAAGTAGTAGAAAAACATTGACCAGGATGATACATGCAACCTTTTTGAAACCAGTGTAATTACTGATAAGGCAAACAACGACACACCAAATATCGGACACAACGCAATTGAAATGTCATACCCTATAAAACATAAGAAATAAACTAAAAGAAAGACTGCTGAGATTACAAAAGGAAATATTTGTAACAGTCTTATAGCTTTCCTTAAATCATTTACTTTCATATCACTTTCTTGTTTTCTTTCTGGACCCTGCTTTTGTAAGGGGAATTACACCAAACATTCCTGAAGCAGGACGGGTTGGTATGCGTTTTGTTGTTGATCTTTGTGTTGATTTTGTCGGTCTTGCTTTTGTACCCATAATTTAAAATGTTTAAATTTATATTTACTTTAATTACTCATCATACTCCTTATTGAGGCTGAAATTGTTGTAATCAACAAGTGACACAAGTTTGTCCGTGCATCCTGTATGCCTATGTGCCAACTTGCCATAATAAGAATCGAAAGTAAGGTTATCATTAAATGATGGCGTTATTGTTGTGCTTCCGTAATTCCTTAATTTCCCTATATATTGCGATTCGGGAAGGTTGCCTTGGTTCACCCCGTCTTGAGTGAGCGGGTATCTAAACAGGTAATACTCCTGTGATTCTGTTTTTTTTTTTTCGTGGTGTCTTCTCATAATTGTGCTATTTGTTCATCAGTGAGTTCAACATCCCAGATACGGAAATCCTTAATATAGCCGCGCAGATAGCGTTGGGTGTTATCGTTGCAGCCAAGTCTTATGTCGCAGGAGTAAGACAACGGGACCATCGCATTTATGTCTCTTTTCAAGTCATCAATAAACACGGTGACATTGTTGTTAGACTCGTTGACCCTTAATACTATCTTGTACCAAGTGTTGATTAGTGTTGATCCAAAAGGGGTTGTTAACACATTGTTTTCAACTGAGAATGAGTTGTTTATAATTGCACAGTTTGTAAGCTCCGCATTTTCCACACTGAAATGCTGAAGGAAACTGTAATACCTGAAACCTGCAGTATTGTTACAACGTATATAGTGTGGTGTTTGCCACGTTGATGAAACTCCGTCAGTAGGAATCACATCAAAACGCACATAGTAGCACATAGTCTTTAACCTTTGCAATGATATTTGGTTGTAGGCCCGCATATAGTTGCTACCGCCAAATCTTGCTCCGAGTGTGGCATCGTAGGTGCTTACCGTATTGATACTCCACGTTAGGTTGCCCTTCAAATCTGTGGCATTAGATGTAAATGGACAATGAACATACGGTTCAGGGAGCACTATCGAGCTTTTTATTTCATTTTCTCGTCTCATTTCCACCCTCCTTTCACCCAGCTCGTGTCTGATGTCCATTGCATTGTAGCTGATTCGGTGACCGTTGTGCGGTAGCCCGCATTGTGCCACGCCATCTCAGCGCATAGAAGGAGAAACGCGGCCACGATAGCCATCATAATATTGAAAATCCTATTGTCCTGTTGTTGTATCGTTGCTTCCATATTATGCGTATTAGTCATATTATATCATATTGAAATAGTCATTAATCTCCGATAATGTGAGCCCCTTGAGAATAACTAAAACACATTACTGTCAATCACATAATAATTGTATTTGCCTTTGCAGTGTTCAACCGCATCATCCGGCGAGAAAAAGCACGTCACAAGGTCATCACTGTGTCCCTCGCTACGCATCACGGCGTACACGGTCGCCTTACTCTCTTTTTTATCTGGGATTGGTACGTTGGCTAAATTGCAATTTTTTTCAACTCTAACATCCATAATTATAAACTATTAATCGCTTCTTCATAAATCAAGTCAATGCTCTCCACGCTTACAGCAGCCTCTATCCTGGTCTTGTACGTGTCATAAACTGTAACCGCCTTCTTGCTCTGTGTACGAAATAAAGCAAGTATAGCATTTGCTTCCGCAAGAGAATAATAACTATCAGCAAGTACATTATTCACTTTATCTTCAGCCATTGCATATTCAAGGTCAGTGATTTTTACTGAGGCATAGCAAGCATCTTTAAGTTCTTTAACTCGCATAGAAGCATATTCCTGTACATCAGGCGTAGGTGGAACATACGGAGGAATTAATTGACAGTTCCACACTTCCATAACACTTGCAGTAGGGTGTTCAAGATAGAACTCTTTTTGTTCATTAGTCATCTCACGATAAATAAGATTAATGACTGTATTGATATGAACAGCAGTAACCTTTATTTCATAAGGACTGCCAAGCCGCATTTTGAAATAATAATATTGTTCATTTTCTCTTGTAGCCATAATATTATAATGTTAAATCGTTTCGTGATGTTATGAATGCTCCATCGACATTAACAATAATTCCTAATTCGCACAAACCTCCAGCTGGGACGGTAATGCCATCCGAAGGCATATACACATTGCTTACATTTGTACTGTTTTGAGTTACTGCCGATATAGTTATATCAACATCAGAACTACCAGTATTCTTCACCCATATATAGTTGTCGCTACCATTGTTGCAAGCAATTGTAAGACCGAGGTCGGCTGAGATTGTGAGCATTGCAGTACCACGGGTATTGGCGGCAAATGTGACAGTTGTGGTACTGCTGCTAATCGTGGTGTTTGCGGTGTGTGTAAAGTCGTGGTCGGAAAGACCTCCACTTACCGTACCGAACTCAAGTCCTGTTGCACCGCTGTTCACTTTAAGTACTTGTCCTGCCGTTCCTAATGAGGCTGGTATATAATCGAGAACGGTCTTGTTTGAGTGTGTGTGGGAGTTGGTGACGGCTGTGCTTACACTTGTTTTTGAAATACCGCTGTCATCATACACTCCATTGGCGCGTATCTCTGCAAGGTTTCCGATTGTTGCATTTTGAGGTTTTCTGATGCTATCAGAAGAGAAATACCAACCTGGCGTAACAGATGATAATGTTGTATTTGAAAGGTCTCCCGATACCCTATCAATATGTAGTAAATAAACGAATGATGGCAGTGCTGTTGGCGATACTATCTTTATGGTTTCATAAAGAGATGATGTACTATTTTGAAATGAGAAAAAATACCAAGGTTCATTATTTCCACCAGTTGAAGATTGTGCGAGCGCAAGTCTGTATATTGTATATGTTTCTGGGGCATTTGTATCCCAACTATGATCTTCGCCAACAACTTTTAATAGCACACTCTTATTTGCTACATAAGCAGCATAAATTTCGGCATCAGTCTTATCACAAGAGTACGACATAGTCCATTCTCCCGTGTCGGGGTCTGATGTTCCAGAGGCAGTCAGCGTACACATAAGCACTTCTGTAGTGATATCACTATTCACCCACTTGCCTGAAGTATCGTTATAAACAAGTGCTTGCCCGTCCGAAGGCGACAATATCGCCATGTCGTCAAGTTCGCTGACCTTTGTCGGGTTAAGAGCCGTCTGCCCTTGTACGAGGTTTGTCCCGTCAAAGTAGAACATCGGGTTGTTGTCGAACACACTCAGGTAGTTTGCCGTTGAATATGTGCAACCTACGAGTATGTACCAGTCATCGGCGGAAAAGTAGTCCGACAATGTGATGTTCGCCGTGTCCATAGGCACGACAGCGTAATATGAGGTGCAGGGCGATCCCGCGTCTTTGCGCAGAGTGAACAGGTCGGTCTTCTTGTTGTACTTGCCACGGAGGAATATCAGCCTGTAAGTCGGCACGTCCGTGTTGAAATTGTAAAGACAGCCGGTTGGCGAATAGCACACGGAATACAATTTCTGAGCGGCAAAAACCGCTCCGGCATTGACAGTTCCAGTAGTGTTGTACAGCCAAATCTTGTGAGGGCGGAATCCGACCTGCGTGGGTGCTTTGTCAACAAGTGTTTCTGATGTCTGGTTTGTCACCGTGATTGGCACCATCCTGTTGTCAACGCCCATCGCGCACAACTTGTAGCGGTATATGGGTTCCGCTCCGGCGTATGGTCTGAAATAGTAGTCTATTACCGCATATGCCTCCCTGGTGCTTGTGTCATAGTCCATCACCTGCCAACAACCGGTAACCGTTACAGCAGAAGTTGAGTTGATATACAATGAAGCTGTTTGTGTTGCATTGTAAACACACCAAACAATTGAACCAACACTATAACGTGTTGATATCATAGAGTTTACATTATATACAACAGGCTTGTAACCAAGATCATTGATTTGCAAACCAGTTCCATAAATACCATTACCAGCAACCGGGACTTTAAGGCACACAACCATACCGTCAACATATTCGGTAATTGTGCTATCTGTTACATCCCACTTTGTATGACTATATGGAGAAACAGTGTCTGCTGCTGTACCAGTTAAAGTACGGTATATATGTATTCTGCTGTCGTTAATATCTACAACAGAGCCATCAGGTAGTTTTATTTTTTTAACTGACATATCAAATTAAGATATAGTTATACTTAAATCATTATGTTTAGCAACAGTAACTTTATCATTCGCCCCAACAGTTATGGTTTGAGCTGCTGCTGTTCCAGCACCAAGTGCTGTTATAGCATTAACAGTGTCCTTATCAGAAACTTGTGTTATCGCAGATGTTATACCTGTAGCAACAGAAATAACACCTGTTCCAGCAGTTGCTCCAGTAGCTAAAATAACAGTAGGTTGTGCTGTTACCCTGACACCAGTAAGACAATCGTACGTGATAGGGTTACCCAAAGCTGTTATTGCAGCTGCTGATTGTCCAATAGTAACTCCAGTAACTATTGCGTCACCAGTACCATTTGCGTCAGTTGCACCAGTTGCTGCGGTAATAGCTGTACCGAGAGTTGTGTTGGTTGCAGTCACATCAGAACCGTTACCGCCACCAATTATTAATGTCTCTGCATCTGTATTAGAGCCCATTGTAAAAGTCCAAGTGGATTTGTTTGCAGTAACACTGGTATTACCAGTAACATTAGGAATTGTGGTAGTAACAAGCTTTTTATTTGTTTCTGCCGAGACAGATTTCACAAATGTATCAGTAGTGTGAGCACCAAAACCCGTAATTGCTTTTGCAGTTCCGTCAGCACCAACAGCAGCACCGGATGCCGTAGCCTTTATATTTGTTGTTGTAGGAGTTACAGTTGTTGTAAACGTAGCATCAACACCCAATACGTCATCTTTGGTATGTTCGGCAAAGGAAACAGCTGAGGTTCCATTTGTAAAAGTAGTCCCCTCACCTAAAACAACATCACCTGCACCTTTATTGAGAGTTACATTGTCTTTATAGGCCAATTCACCCAAACTGGATATATCGACTTGTGTATCACCAATCTTTTCCCAAAACCAAGAAGAGGAGGTGCTTGACGGTTTTATTACAGAATACTCATCATAAATATCAAGTGTACCTGCTTGAGTTGATGACTTAACCAGATAAAATGCCCCAGCTTGAGCAGAAGCAGGGGATAAGGTTCCAGTATAAGTTGTGTTATTATATACAACTGTTACACCAGCAGGTATATTTGCTACAGCAGGAGTGGAAGAGCCATTCCATGCAATAATAAAGGAAACACCACCAGCAATCGCTTCACGAGCTACTGCATCTTTTATATTATATACATTACCACTTGGTAATTTAATTTTACTTATATCTGCCATCTTTATTTAAAATTTAGCTTCTATTAAAAATTAAAGTTTCACCTATTGTTTCTTGATTATCATTAACGTTAAGTTTATTATTCCAAAAATTCTTATCTTCAGGAGTTACATGAATTCCGCTATTATTAATGTGTTCAATTAACAGTTGATACTCTTTCTCGTTTATAAATGCCAAATCTTGTACATAACCGTTACCACTCCCAATTTTTATATTAGGATAATTTATTGTAGTACCATCTATAATTTCTGACAAATAGTCTGTGTAAACTATTATAGATCCTTGTTTTGGAATATAACCAACCCTACTATCCCAATATGAAGTTGTTCCGAACTCACATTTTGGTAATCTTTCGTAAAATTCATGCAGATGTTCTTTTAAATATAACTTTATATCGTAGTTCATATAATTTTAATTATATGGTAAATACATAATCCCAATCAGTATTATTAAAGTTTTCAAGACTAATTGTCGGGATGGAAGGCTTGTTCTTGATATAATCGGGGGCTGTATTAGTTGTTTGAGACCAATCCGACTGGACATTAACTTGTGCTCCTTCCTCTATACTGTCAAGTTTTGTTTTGTCAGATGAAGTGAAGACAGGAGTTAACTCGTTGTGTAATTCCCATACGCCATTATCATAGGTAAAACTGACATTCCATTCATATGTTGAGTTGTTTTCCAACTCAATATGTGTAGAATTACTGAAGGCTCCAGCAGTTTTTTGAATGATAAAAGGCATGAGGGTAGTACCATCGACAAGCAGTCTTACAATTTTACCATCTTGAATAGCTGTATAAATTTCATCCCAAGTATGATCGCAACTCCATACTATCTGGCCTTCAACCAACTCATATGTCATATTGCAATTAAGCAAGTCAGGCTCTGGCTGGTCGATAACAATATCAGTATCGTTAGGGTCTGTAATAATTAATGACTTGCCATTAATTGTTTTAAGATCATTCTTTCCCAGCTTCTCATCAATAAGGTGGCCGAACTCCTTACGAAGATCAGCCAACTCAGAATTCACCCATACTATTTTTGCATATGAAGAAAGATTAGTGGTAGATTCAAGTTCGCAACCTATAAAAACTTCAAGAGATGTTTTCAAATTTTTAACGGCTGAAAAGCCATCGACCTGTACCTCATGAGTCTCGACCTCGATTTCAAGGGCCCATCCTATAATTCCTTTGCCATCCATGGTCCAATAGAATTTTCATTAAATCTTAATAGTATATTGGGAATTTCTATCAAGTCACTAATTATGACATGTCCATCAGAATCGACCATACTAGCTTCAAAATGTACAGTACAACCTGCTAACTTAAGGGTATCTTTATTAGTAAGTTCGACTTTGAAAAGTTTTTCAGAGTTATCCCACTTACGATCATCAAGCTTGCAACTCCATTTACGATCACCTTGCTCATCGAGCATATGAAGATAAATAGTATATCCTCGTAAAGAAGAAGGGGTCACTATTGTATTCTCAAGTTCATCGATGAAACTTTTAACCTTAATTCTCAAAGTTGCAGTAGCTCCTGCATTTATTGTAACTATTGAAGCTTTATCAAGCATTATTCTACAAATTTAGTAACATTACAAGTAATTATTCTCGGTTGTCCAATATTGTCGTCCTGACTGTTATACAAGTTGGTAAATTCAAGCTTTATAACCTCTTGATCTTCAGTTGTTATATTATTAGCTGCCGCACCACTATAATAAATACTATAATTAGTGGGTGCATTCACTACTACTTTTACACCTTCCCTAAATGATTTTATAAATACAATAGTATTGCCAAGTTCTTGCAGATTACCATTTTCAAAATCAATATAAAGATAACCATATGCAGAATCACTCTCTACATTTATTATATGAGTAAGATGGCTCCTCTTTATAGGTATAGTGAAAGTTGCATTGGAACTTGCTTCAATAAATGCAGGGTCCAAGTCACTTATATAATAATGAAAAGTTTTGAAACCCACAGCCCAGTTTACAGACGCTGATGTATAGTATTTCCCAGAGCGCATTACAAATTTGTCAGGAGACAAATACATACTGCCGTATTCAAGGGAGTCACTCGGAGAGTCATAAAAAGCAGTACCATAACTTAAGAAGTTGCTTACCCACTGGCCATTATAAGCAGCGTTTGAATTGCCTGTATTATAAAAAAGATAATTTGAAAAAGCAGGCCCGTCTTCAACAAGCTCTGAATTAAGTATCGAACGATTTAATTCAACAACTGGGTTTACAAGAGAAGCAGTGCCTTCGTGACTGGATACACCAAAAACCTCGGGAAAACTATAAATATTATTACCCAAGGTGAGTAGGTTAAAACCTAACTCACCAGGGGTAACTATTGCAGTATTACTGTCAGCAATGTTGAACAATCCTCTTTTTAATAGAATTTGTGTTGCCATTGTTTGTTTTCTGCAAAATTAAATTTTTTTATTCTTTTAATAAAAGAATTTTACTTAAATTAACTATTTTTAAGAGTTATGCTTGCTCAGGAATTGTAACTCTCGCACTGATATTGTTAACATAGGTTTTATTACCTATATAAAAATAGTTAGCAAAATAATAAGAATGGCCGGGTTGTAAATAGGGAACTTCAGAAGTCTGAGAAGTATAAGAAATATTATCAATGGTAATAACAGCAGATTCGCTGGTAATATCAAGATAGTCTTCGAGAACCTTATAACCGAACGCATCAGAATAAAGAGCAGAGCCACGATCGTGTGCATCAGCGCCAGCGTTTTCAATCTCACCAACGATAACCGTGTAAGGATCACTACCGCTAAGCTCAGTATCACGAATATAAGCAACACCAGCGACAACAGACTCACTTTCACCAGGCTGAGGAGCGGGGAAGATATTATTAGTACCAACGACTACCACATCAATCCAGTCAGGTCTGTTCTCATAAGGACCACCAGTATAGATACCAATTTCAGTATTAGTGTTACCAAACACGCCACCATCAATAAGTGTAATATCCTGGAATACTCTATCAACACTACTATTGTTGTAGTATTTAACAATAGAACCAACATTAATATTGGATTGGATATTTCCTATGTAAGACACAAATGTCTGAGGAACATGATGTAAGCTAGTATCGGCAGGATTAGGAGTATTTGCGCTGCCATTCGTCGAGGTGTCAACAAGTGCGAGGACGTTGTTGTTAGGAACATTCGGTCTGTAAGTAGCGGTTGTAGCAGACTTGCCAGTCCAGAGGTCAGTACTGTATATATTATCGCTGTCTGTTGCAATCAAGCCATACACAGGAATATCCAGCTGAGTAGTCGGAGGAATATTAAGAGTCTGGTAAGCCTTGCCATCAGTACCAAGCATGATATTAGACAGTGTAGTCTGTCCTTGGTTATTTGTAAGTCTCAGCTCAACATTAATAGGCATGCCATCCACCCACAACTGATTGGTTGATGTGTTTACCCAAGGCTCTGCCGAAACAAGGTTGATACCGTTACTAACCGAGCTGTTTATATTAGAATAGCTTCCGCCAGTATTTATATTTACAACTGAACCAGCAGGTAATGATACATAGGTATTAAGAAGAGAAATACCTCTTTTAAGATTTATTTTAGTTGCCATAATTTATTAATATGCTTAATTTATTAAATTTTATTGTTATTTAAATACTCTGAATTATCAAGGTCTGCTGTACTGTCTTGATTAGTACCAAACTGACCGCCACTGATTCTCTTCACATGAACAGTATCGGGATCCGTACTGGGTATCCAGTTGGTAGTTTCATCGTCGACATCTACAGCAAATGCAAGTTTCTTCCAGTAACGAAGGTCAAACCAATAATCCGCAGGGTCGTAGGGAGTACCGTAATTACCGACAAAAAGATATACACCGTTATTTTGGGGAGTATCTTCAATAACCGATACCAACATCCCGATGTACACTTTATCGTTAAAATACCCTGAGAATTCCTCTGAGTCAGGTTGAAACCCCCAGGTGTTTGGATTTATAAGATCAGACCTCAACTGTACCACATCACGAGTATCTCTCGGATGTCTACCACGCTCTAGATAATTCGCAGTTGTACTATGATCTGCTACATATTTTCTCATAATATTAAATAATTACGGTGTTGTCAAAACTATAGCCCTGTCAACATGAGTACTTGCATCATTTATAGTGAATGTGTAGTAGTCCAAATCTTCTTCAGTATATTGATAAGTAAGAGTGCCTGCGGGGTTTTCATCTATAATGGGAGACCAACTACCGTCCTTCCAACCCCAGAATTTATTATTTTCAATAACACTGCCAGTACTCACACGGACTCCTGAAGTCCAAGAAGTCTTTAATATTGAAAACTGCATGTAATGAGTCACTCTGTCGGTTTTAGGTGTTCCAACCGGAAATTCAGTAGAAGCATCTTTCCAAGGATAACCTTCTAAATTATTGATATTTTCGGTATACTGTACTAATGGCTCGGTCGGAGATGGTTCCTCTGTATTGATAATAACCCAATTAAGTCCGGAATGAGAGTAAGTAGTTGTGAAATCAGTTAATGTAGTTTCCTCAGTCACTGAAATTTCCGATAATGCACTAACGCCTTCTCTGGAATATGTCCAATTATTTTCAGAGGAAAGTTCTACATTACTGGTAACTCCATCTATGCTAACGTAAACAGAAACAGCATTAACCGGGGGTGCGTTATATGTTGTAAGATTCCATTGTTTTGTAATAGTCAATGTATCAGTAGTGGGAGGGTCGGGTGATTCCTTGGTATTTGTAATAGTATAGTTAAGTCCTCCGTCATCACTTACCTCATAAGTATAACCTTGCACAGGCTCCTCCTCAATATTCACTTCTGTACCGAGAGGGTATTCTTCATTACTTACCCAACCAGTTGTAGGCACTGTGATGGTAACCGGAGTAGCGCCGTTAATGCTCAAATAAGCCGTGATAGGGTCGTTAGTAGAATCACTCCACACCTTATTAATAGTGATATGAGCTGTATCAGAATCTTTATAATTGTAAATAGTGCAATTATTATTACTCCAAGTGATTGAAGGAGTGTATCCAGCGACAGTAGTAATCTCGTTAACAACAACAGTAGCGGAAGAATCAACCCCACTTCTTGTCCAAGTCCAATCGTTGGACTGACCGAGAGTTATAACCTCTTCATTACCATTAATGGAAACACTGATAGAGACATTCGGGTGATTGACCTGAGCATCACTCCAGAATTTAGTCACAGTTATGGTCTTTGTAGAACCGTCATTATATGTGTTGGTAACATCAATGATAATATTACCCTCTTCATCAAAATATTTTTCATATGTCGTATCCCAGCCGGCGAGTTGATTAACCTCTTCTGCAGTATAATTAATTTCACCATATTCATCATATTTACGAAGATGGTAAACAGTAGCACTCCAGTTATCGCTCGAATTAACCTGAACAGTTGCTACTTCGTGATCTCTGGATTTACTTCTGCCATATATTTTAAAGTAACAAGTCTCTTCTGGAATTTCTTGACCAGCTGTCTCCCATATTTTATTTACAGTAACACTTATTTCTTCTAGGGATACATTGACAAAGTCACTTCCACTTTCAGTATTATAACTGAAACTTTCATAGCTAGGATCATCAACTTCATAGACATAGTAAGAATACGGATATTGATTTTCAGCAAATGTTGGAAGATTACTATAAATATAAGTCCCATTATCCCACTCGGGTTCGGCAATAACAGTTTCCAGAGGAACACCAACGGCTTCTCTCTTTAAAACAAGTACAGGATTGGGCTGTTCTTCATCAAAACCAATCCAAGTTTTAGTGCCTGTAACTTTACAAACCGAAGAGTCTCTACCGGCATACTTATCAGTTATATGATAGTAGTCACTAAATTCACCATTTGAAAATGTATATCTTGATCTTACCCAAATATAAGGAAGGGCTTCGGAAGCATCCGGATATAATTGCGACCAGTTACCATTGAGACTGAGCAATTCATCGACGGTAGTTGCAGCAGACGCTCTATAAGCATACGATATACCTTCAAGTTTAGGACAGGCATAATGCATAAGATCCACAATGTTAACTCTTTGCTCTGAGTTTTCAAAGTCGTCATCATCTATAGGTCTTGTATGCTCATAGTAACCTACAAGCCAAAATTTACTTAAATCATCAAGGACCTCACTTCTATTAAAATCAAGACGAAAGTCTTTAAAGCGAGTAATCCCTGCTAAAAGTCTAGGAAAGTGTATATATCTATAATTAGTATTCATATTTATTTAAAGTTTAGATTAATCGCTAAAAGTACGATCTTCTGGAAGATTAGGATCATTTTCAAAATCATACCAGTTAGGTCCGTGAAGTATAGTAGCAGTATTGGGCGTGGAAGAATCTTCTTCCTGCTGAACGTCATCTCCGTCAACCTGCTTATCTGTATTTATAGCCATGCCACCGTCAATATTGGTGGCTATCACATTAGTAAGATAATAAGTTTGAAAGTCAATAACACCTTCTGGAAGACATTTATTGCATTTATTATCAACTGTGGCTATTATACAGCAAGAATTTTCAGTTATACAAGAAAGTACTTTATTAAATACAGTGTCAATAAATCTTTTTTTTGATACATCAATACTGATATCCATACCTACAGGATCATTTGATTCAGGCATTTCAGTGCCTAGGATAGGTGTCAGTTTATAGATATAAGTGGAATTATATAATGTATCACATAAAAAGAACAATACCAGGAGTTTAAATTTGTCCTGGTTTTTTGACACACCATACTCGCCTACATACTTAAAATAGTTGCTAAAGGAAGCTATGGTAGATTCCATTAAATCTATATTATCACTACTAACCATGACATCCGCAGTTTGAAGTATTCGTTGAGTTAATATTCAATAAGTACTTGTCATATAGTTTGGCGACCATTGAACAATTGTTTTCCTTTGCAGCAGCCAATTCTATAGAAGACAATTCAAGAATTTTATTAATAAGATTATAAGGAATATCGCAAGCCTCTGTACACATATTGCCTGCGAGACGAAGCACTACCTCGCGCAGCTCATCTGTATCGACATATGCTTTGCATACTGAATTTGACAGACAACCGCAATTATCGCAGTTTTCACCAGCATCCATCAAGTACTTTACACGATACAGCTTGCCAGTAGCATGCTTTACAGTTATTTGTAATCTGGGAGGCTCGTTAGGATCTGTAACAAATATATATGTGTATTCTCCCTCCTCATAATCAAGAGTTACCCACTGGCCACCAATATACTCTTCGACTTCAAAGTGGGGAATGAATGTCTCACCATCTTCGGCCAACTCCCCAGCGAAAACATAATCGCAGTCAGCAATGGGATAGGTATCTATAAACAAAATACCATTAGAAAAATATCCTTTTGAGTATAAAGAATTTGCCATTTTAATTTGATTATATGATTAACGGGTGGGGATTGGTTACCCCACCCAAATTAATATTAATTACTGGGACTGTTATTGGGAATGGTCACGTTATTAGCAGACTTCGCCGCAAACAAAGCCCCAAGAGCCTCCATGTCAGTTTCGGAACCAACAAAAGTGAGAACCTTTTCAGACTTGTCTACCTGATTGCCATAACCATGCCAGAAATAATGAACATCACAGGTATAGTAAGCTGCATTTGCAGACGGAACAATAAGACCGTTATACGGGAAATTGTTGGGGAATGCCTTTTCACGATACACATCACCACGGAAACCATGACAGAACCACTCAAGCTGGGCGAGCTCATAGCTGCCATTAACCTTTTCAGTAAGGCTCTGACCATAGGCCACACTTGCAATAAGATTGGGAGTGTAAGCATCGATAAGATGATTGTCCTCCATATTGTTCACATAATGACCATGAGAAATCACAAACGGTGCAGAATGGAGGTTGAAAAGACCAATACGAAAATCATTAACATTAAACTTTTCAGTAATGGTAAGAACTGCGTTGGAAGCAGATGCGGTGAAGTACTTCTTCAGGGTCTTGTCATTATTGATCTTGGCAGCAAAAGCGGTGGCAGCAGCGGCAGCTGTGTTAGCACCAGCGTCGGCAGAGGTAATATTAACCGGGAAAATTTCCTTATTTTCCAAAGTATCACCATAAAAACCAGGAGCAACAATAGTAAGATAAGCCTCCCAATTAGAAGAAGCAGTACCAGCATTATTGGGGTCATCAGGAACAGCGTTAAGAGTAATGGTTGCCTCACGAGCTTTCAGCTCGGGAGCCGCTGCGACAGTGACTTTGCGAATATCGCAGTCTTCGATAATATCTACAAGCTGCTGCTTGCCAAGAGTAGAATCTCCATAAAGAATGGAGAAAAACTTGCCGCCAACATGATCGACCGAATTCCCAGTATTAACATTAATGGGATTAGCATCATTGACAACATACAGTTGTCTAACTTGATTTGCAGAATACATAATATATTTTAGTTTAAATTAATAAAAAATTATATTGTTTGAGTACTCAAAGCTGCTTGAGAGCTCAAATCACCGACATAGGCTGCCTTCGCTAATAACACCGCCCGGTCAATTATCTTCTGGTGCATCACATCAGGAAACTCACAAACTGGAGTTTGAGGAGTTTGATAACCTTCTATATTAAGCCCGTAGTCGGTTATGTCTTCAAGAATAATCGGCTTTGGTTTGCGAATATAAGTACAATAGTACTGTTGAAGGGTTTCAGATGTAATAATACCTATACCATCCTCAAAATCAATGCGCAAGGCTCTTGTGCCGTTAGGACACTTAAATGGGTCTTGCAATATGTGGGTAAGATCGTTGAAATTGACCGCTTTAACACTTAGATATTTAGTATCAACACAGCCGTCTGTCACTTGTTTCATTGCGGAATCCCTGACTATAAAAAGCAATTGGTCGAGAGAGACTTCAACTGGCTCGTCATCTATTGTAGTAGAGATGGTTGTTGTCACTTTCGGTTTTTCGTAAATATACAATTTAAACCTTTCTATACTATCAATCCTTTTTAAAGTCAGAGGGGACTCATGAACAACCAAAGAATCAAGATACCGCCTACACTCTTCAGTAGACTCAAAAGAGGTATAACGGCCATTAAGACCGTTATAATATATAAGCAATAATTCATTTTGTGCCTTTGTAAGAAAAGAGCTTTTTTCAAACTCGTTCAAAGGAGGAGAAGCATTGCTTGTAATATTATTGTAAGCAATATCAAATTCAGAAGAAAATTGTTCTAAGTTCATTTGTTATTCTTCAACTTTTTCTTGAATGGAAAATAATTCTTTTTGATTGGCGGGGTTTGCAAGGTAACGCACTGCGGAAGTGTATGTAGGATCTTCGCCAGCACCGCACATTGGAGAACCATCCTTTGCCAAATAATAATAATCGCCTTTCTTATACACAAGTTTCTTGATAATTGCCTTGCGCAGCAGAACTTTGAATTTTAGAAGCTCATCATCTGCATATTTGACAAACATTTTTGCATCAGCAGAAATATGATCTTGAAGCTTTGAAAGAAGTGCTTCTTTCTTTATCTGATCACTACAAGGACGACCGTCAAGTGCTTCAAGAATAACCTTAAGTACGTCGAGGTCACTTTGATACTGCCCAAGAAGCATATAGGCCTTTGAACTGTTATTAAGCTTTTCAAGACTTCTCTTATTCTCACTTTCATCAGTCACCATGACAAATCTGTATGTGGGTCTGGGACGGTCTTCAAGTGTCTGCAAAGACTCTGCGACATAGTCTGAGTTTGCTCGAAGCACTTTGTACTTGATATAATCAACAGGGTCTTTAAGATCAAGAGTAAGACCATCCTTGGTAAGTCTTACAGAGAATGTACTCCAAAAATTATCTTTCTTTTTATGAACGGACAAATCATCCTCATTAAGACCCATATAATGTTCAAGAAAACGTTTCTCATCATTTGTAAGGACGTTGACAAAGGCGCCATTGGAACGTAATACAGGGACTACATACTCAATGGCAGCCTTGTCAGCCAATCCACCATATAAAACATGCCTGGGGTCTTTTACCATGTCTGTAGCTCTGGGAATATATTTTACATGTATTTTCTCATTCCTCAAGCATGTATATATTTCTTTATTTTCCTTGTTTGTATTTTTTTCAGCCATTTTTTATTCTTCCATAGTTAATAAATAAATTATTGCAGAATAGACGGAATAATAGATACTGTTCTGGTAGGATCCAGAATGAACACGCCGCCAATCCACATCTTGTGAATGGTTGCGGAGTCTTCGTCAGTGGCAGCATTGCCGTTATTCATTTCACCAGTAAACGGGTTGCGGAACGGACCCCAATAGTAACCACGGAACTCGTCGTGATTCTTCAGCTTGGCAAGCTGGATATTGGGCTGATCTTGGCTACCCACATACAGAATATCATAACGATAAGACTCTGCAGGACCACCATTGGGGTGCTGAATCTTATTACGGACATCCTCATCATACATAGGATCGACCTCGACCTTAAGCACAATGCCGTTAGGAGCACGGAACTCAGTGAACTGGAAGCCTGCAGCTAAAGCAGTCTGGTGCAGCGGGGAGGAAGTTCTCTGGATGACACCGAGGTTGTCGGCATTCATCTGGAATGCAGTCCAACCAGACACATCATTAAGAACAGCCTTGCTGAACTGTTCAGCACCACGCATACCAGTACGCATCACGAACACACGCTCGTTCAAATCAAGCTTGTTTGCAGAAAGTTCATACAAAGCATTCTCGATCAGACGCAGGGAGAAGGTATTGTAATAATACACATTGCTAACCTCCATCTGTTCACGAATACCAGCGCCAAACTTGATTGCAAGACCGGACTTACCAAAATTGGTATACTCACCTTCATTGTTACGATTGGAGCGTCCAAACATGTAACAGTAATTCTTGTGATCCTGGAATTCCTCTTCGAAACGATAGTCGACCATAGCCATCCAACGATCCTTGACAACGACCTTGTTAGTCTTATTGTCAATCATAGGAATACCGCAAATAAGAACCTCGTCCATCATAGAGCCGGGGACCTTATACTTCATACGAAGTCTGGACCACTCATTACGCATGGACGTAGGAGCAGAGAAGTGCAGAGTACCAATGCCTCTGGACAGCTCTTTCTCAACAGGATAGTATTCAAGACTCCAACGCTTACCCCTGGCGAATTCATCAGCAGGGATAGACTGTACGCTGCCCCAAAGTTCAGCAAGATAAACAAAATTCGTACCTTCGGCACGACCATCACTCAACAGTCTGATAGGATACATTTCATTATGTTCACCAACGATAACAGCACCATCGCTGAACCAATCCTCGGGGAAGACAACATAGAAACGACCAGTAACATTAGTATTGGCTTGATAAGGAGCGCCGGAATAGTCACGAACCTCCACAATAGGAATATTTCTACGACTGGAGGACACCACATCCCAAGTATATTCGTCATCACGCTCGAACGTCTTGGAGGGAAGGGAATTTAAATAAGTTTCGAGAGTTTTACCTCTACGGGTGGCCAGTAACTGGACCATAGTGTTAGACGCTTTCTGGGGTTCTTTCTGGAATAATGCACCAAGATGGTTCTCTAAAGTAAGACCCTGCCAGTGTCTAAAAGATTGCGATTGATAAGGACCTAATTTTGCCATTATTCAACATTTTTAAGTTAGTATTATAATAGAGAGTACCTGGATTTGTTATTTACATCTCGGCTAGCCCCATTACTGATGTAGCGAGGCTCACCATAATTCACGTTTTGATTTTTTAATGCTCTCTCTAAGTTTTTAATATTTTCGTTTTGTTTCTTGATTACCTTCGACTTTACAAGTTTGTCAATGTTTTTAAAGCCGTCAGTGAGTTCATATAAAACACCTATCTTGTAAATGAAATCATTCGGATTTTCCATTTGATAGGCCTGTAATTTTGTGTATCTTTGACCATCTTTACCCTTGACACTCGGCTTACTGACTGTATCAAAGATTCTTTCACGGGTTTTCTTGTCAAGCTGTACACCATCAAAGACATCTTTTGAGGACATAATAAGATTCTCAAGCTCTTTTGTCTGTTTGATAACAGCATCCTTCATTGCCTTTTCTTGGGCCTTTCTGGACTCAAGTTCTTCATTATATGCGCTTTTATAGAAATTCAAATTTTCAGCATGCGCTTCCTTTGCATCTTCAATATCAGTACCGGCAGCAAAAGATTTATCAACTTCTTTAAGAGCTCTTTCCTTGGAAAATCCACGATTGATATAATCTTGGAAGATAAGTCTCTTTCTTAACATGCTACCATCCTCGCTTTCATCCTCTATAGCGCTCTCAGATAAGCCCTCAAGGTAGTTTATCATGTTTTGATACCTTACTATCTCCTCAGGCTGAATACCGTGTACAAGGGCGTCTTTGATAGACTTCTCAGAAGCTGACAGTCGGTTATTGACCTCTTGCTCAATAAGAGCTCTGAAATCATCTGCATCTTCAATTTCAGAGAGATCCACATCACCAATATTTTCAAAGATGCCGTCTTCCCTCAAAGCGTTGGCTATGGAAGAATAAAATTGACTGGCTGAAGAATCCCCATCGCTTTCAAGGGAAGCTGCATCTTGTCTTGTAAATTCTTCCTCACCTACGCTCTCTGACCCCTCCCCCTCATCATCTTCATCAATGGTCTCAGTGAGTTGTTTCTCTTTTTTGTTCTTTTTTGGAGTAGTCTCTTCTTCTTCCTCTTCAGGAATATACTCCTCGTTGTCATCTGTTTCGACAGTGTCACTCTGTGAACCGTCATACACCTCATAGGCACTGCCTATGATGTTGTCTAAATTAAGTTCATTTTCTTCCATAGTATAATTTTAATTTACTTTTTATAAGGATCCTCAGTTCGAACAGCCACCGAAGAGGAATCCACTTTTAAAATATAAGTTTTCATACTGGGAGTATTAAGAGTACCCCTGCCAGTATTTTTACATTGCATAACCGACTTGTCAGTTACCGCAAGATGAATTTCATAATTGTAAATAGGTTGACTTTTATGTTTAAGAGAATCTCTTAACACCATAATAACAGAGTCCTGATGAGCGGAGTAAGCCTTCATTTTATTATAATGACTGCGGTTTACACCAGCTCCTATAAACACGGATGCAAAAACAATTGCAGCAATGCCAATCAAAACCCATTTAACCCATTTAAGAGACCAAAGTCCCTTAATAAAATGCCAAATAGCTTTAAACATAACTTTTATTCGTTTTTATTTTCAATATTTTGTTTGGGGGATTTTTTCTTTGTACCAGCCTTCTTCTTATTTTCAAAGCTTTTATACTCACCATTGAGAAACTCCTTTATATTCTCAACATCTCCTCGTAAACCATCTATGGCAGACAAGATACCATCCATAACATCTTTTTGTTTGAGCCACTGCTCATCTCTTTTGGCATCCTGTTCTTCCCACATTTTTCTTTGCTGTTCCTGAAGTTTTTGCTGCTCATCATTTACAGCTTGTATTCGTTCAAGGAAAACTTGACCAAGATTAATACTTTTCATTTGATTGTCCAAATCACCAGATTCAGCTTCGTTCTTTTTAATTGCTTTATTAAAACGTTTATAATATAAAAACTCAACGATAGAAATTATCAAACCGCTAGTAAGCACTGTTACAATGACATTAACCCATTCCATAAGTACGATATTTTAGAATATTATTTGTTAGTAGAAGATTTTTCCTTTGCTTTCTGCTTTGCTTCCTGACGTTTCACCTCAAGTTCCTGCTTTTTAAGTTCCCTATCCTTGTCAGCTTGCTTTTCGGCCTGCTCTATCTTATATCTTTCAAGATTGGCTTTTTCCCTGTCAAGAGAAATCTTCTCATCGAACTCACGGATTTTTTGCATAAGCTCTTCCCTGTTTTGCTCACGGTCATAGTCCTTGCCCCAAGCATCAGCATTTGCCATATTGGTTTGAGCTTGTAACTCGGCAATTTGCAACCTTGTCTCGTTGTCCCTGATATTCTTTTGTTCTTCAAGAGCGAGTTTAGCTTGAGCCATATCCATTTCAAACTGTTTGATTTGTTCGTTGGATTTGAGAAGCTCTTGCTGCATCTGAGCCTGATGTTCACGTTCTTTCTGAGCCTCTTGCATTTTATTACGTTCGCTTTCTTCAATAAGACGCTGTGTCTCAATAAGTGAAGGATTCGTGAATATTTTCATGCAAGTGGAGAAATCAACAACCCCGGTCTGCAATGCCATTTGAGCCATTTGCTCAAGCTTCTGGTTAAGCTGGGAAGAGTATGGTGAGTTATCAACAACAAGACCATAATCGTTTTCAGCAAATTCATCGCCTTCAATAGTCATCACAGCAGTTGTAAGATCGTCAAGACAATGTTGAATCTTAAGAGATTTTCCTCTTGCAGCCGCCTTGGCAGTTTCAAGGAAGCACTCCATAACACGGCGTTTGACATCATTATGTGTATTGAACAGCCATTCTGTAATATATGAAGACTGCAATGTAGAGCGTTCAACACCACCAACAGTCTCACGTTGACCTATATTACCTTCCCTTTGCTTGGTAATACCACAGGCACTTGCCATTTCTTCCTGAATAAACTGAAGAAGGTTGACAAGCTGTTGTATATAGTTACCGGTGTCGTTACCTATGATACCTCTTGAATTAGCGGCAAAACCACCTGCAAGTTTACCTTTCGCAGCACCTATGTTACCCTCTTTAAAAGAGTCTTTTATAGCAAGGTGATTGTTTCTTGCATAGTACAACCATTTTTCAATCTCCCAGCCGTCAGGTACGGAGGCAAGGTCAAGTTCATACATTTGACCGAATGTGGCTTCAATGGCTTTATTAAGTCTTTCATGAATAACATCGTACAAATAGGCAAAGGGTTTTAACATATCAACAAGTGAAAACACCCTGTCCTCATTAACATTATAGATGCTACCTACAAAACCAAAATGACATCTTGAAGGATTGGTAAGTCTGTTATATTGAACCTCACAAGGCTTGATATCAACATAAACATCCTTGCCTATCTTATAGCCTTCCCAGGCTTCATTAACCCATACAACCTCGGCTTCCTCACCTTTTGTTTCGTCAAGAACATATTCTTCGGTATAAAAATTATATTTGGGTTCACCGGACTGTGGGTCATATGATTTCACCTTGAGCATTTTTCTACGACTCTTCCAAAAGCATTGCAACACACGGATATTACCGTCATCGTCATACATCCTGCCACTAGAATTGTCAGAGAAAAGCACATAATCACCAACTGCAACCCCGTCTTTATATTTAAGAAAATCTTCCGCATTTATAAAAGAATCACGTTCATCATACCAATTTTCATCGTTTCCCTTTGAAACAAGGTTCTCAAGATACTTGCGATCACTTTCGGTAAGCGCTTCATGGAAAACATCGTATATTTTACCAAGAGACCAATAATCTTCTATGATAATTATATCAGCATCCTCGATTCTTGAAGAATTACCAGAGCGATACAGGCGTATCTTCATGGGATTAATACGGTCAATGACTGGTTCACCGTTTACTATATGGCATCTGTATATTTCTTCACCAACAGTAAGAGCGTCCATCCAACCTTGGGAAAACAAATAAGGGATATTATACTCTTTATAATAATGATTGAGCAAAGCATTCGCTCTTATCTCACGGAGCTCACGCCAAGAGTACTTGAATTCGTGATCGAGGTCCTGCAGTTTTTGCTGGAGTTCATTTTGACTAAGCGAAGACTGCTCTATAAGCTGTTGAAGTCTGTCGTGTAACTCTAAAGTTTTCTGCTTTTCAATTTCAGAAATAGCATTCGGATTTGTACAAATTACCTTATAATCAAATCTTCTAGCCGTTTCCTCTCCCCTTAAGACATTTAATTTACTGTTAATAACGGGGTAATGTTGTATTGATTGAGGAATAAAGACCTGACTTAACTCAGTAGGGTTAAGTACAAGCATCATATCATTGAGGTGAATAATACCATTCACCAAGTCATAATTTATTTGTTTATTCAAAACAGACTTACGCACCAGACTACTATTGATATAACTATGGTCATCTGCCCAGTCAAGATGGGCCTCACGCCATTTCTTGCCTTTCTTCTTGTAAGGCAGTTGTTGAGGTGGTAAGGTTCTAAATTTATCCATAAATTACTTTTTATGCAAAAATAAAAAAAATCTTCGGTATTCAGTAAATACTGTACTAAAATATTTTTTTTAAATAACTATTGTAGTTTTTATATTTTACTATTTTTGTATTAATTCATATAATCCTTGACGTATTTTGAGGCCTTTTCATCATATAAAGAAAAGAACTTGTCGTCAAGTATTTTATCATGCGTATTATTATTCGAACGCATATTGCCTCCAAATAAACGCAATCTGTCTTCTCTGTAAATCATGAGCATAACCAAGGCATCATGTCTATCAAAGTTACCATCAAGATTGTACATAGATAACTCTTTAAGAAGCGCTATGTTCCTGATATTCCCTAAGTTAGGGTAAGTAATCTCGATTTCTTCGCCGTTCTGGACTTCAATTTTGACACAAGGTTTAAGCAGCCAGTCCCTTATTAACTTTCTACCATAATTCTTTATAGGCACAGTAGAAGTCGTACCCTTTGAAACGTTACCGTAGACAGCTCCTTTGTAAGTATCCCTGTCAGATAGCCACTCAAACTTGTCAGTAAGTAAATAAGTCGAGTTCATTCTTGAAAAATATGTAAACAAACCCTTCTTATTTTGCTCATAATTCAATTTGCAGTTGTAATACATACACATTCTTCTGCAAATTTCGTAGAAATCATCCGCAAACATGGGTCTTCCTGTGTACTCACACACTATCTGGTCAGTGAATGTATCGAGTACAAATATACTGCCTAAAGACAAAGAATCTGCGACATCATTGTCGTAAACGTCAGCCCCGGCTATATACCTGTCTTGTAATATTTTGCCATTGGAATCTTTTTCGGGCTCCATAAACATCTCAACAGCACCTGTTATCTTATTGTCTTTATGCGGAAACTTGTGAATTGGCTCATCACTTGTAAGCTCGAAAATAACCTCGCCACCAACCATACCGAATTTACCAGCCTTTACTCCATTCATTATGGTAGGATCGAGATTAATCTCATTGATTCTTTCATTTATATCAGATACAGGATATATATTACTGGATGTCTGCATAATACACTCTTGTATTGTAATAGGCATCTCAGCCTTCTTCTGGGTGACCGTGGTAGGATCGGATGAATTTTGTTTAATATATTCACGCTCTTTGATCACTTCTACCAAAGCACCTATAATGTCACTGTTACCAGAAGAGTCGTAATATCCTTTACGATTCATATATGCACCTAAGAACATCAACGATGTCGATCTTCCCTGTGATTGTTTATCAAACACATTGGGAAGAGGATACATATTGTAACCCTTTGGATTGTAAATCATCTCCAAAGCACCAGAGAAATTATTGCTTTTCTCACCACCAGTACCGATAACGCCGATACTACCGAAAGCATAATCACCCTCAGCAGCATTATACAAAGATGTATTATATGTTTCAAGGAATCTTGGAAACATACCAAACTCCTCAAATATAGTTAACAATGCACGTTTACCACGAACACGACCTGGGTTGTCTTTAACAGAAATACCAGTGATTTCATTCTTCGTGCCCCTGATAATCTGATCATTTTCGGAGTCCCTATAACCCATGATCCAATGCATCTCGTCAAGAGTGGACTTGATACGTCTTGTAGGCCACTGGGTATGTTCTGCACAATGATCTATAAAATCAACAAATTTATTCAGAGTACCATCCTTTATAAGGAAGTTCTTGTCAGATGCTATTACAGTGCCTTTTACAGACTCCCTGACATCCCTGTTATCACCGAGAATAAACAGACGGGCCAGCATTGACGCTACATTGAGGGAGTTGTGGGTAACAACAAAGTCATTAATCAAATAACAACCCGAATCATTATTGACCGTAATACACTTTGCCATTTGTTTTCCAACGTATTTTATATCAATTATTCTTGTTTTTTCAAGTCTGCTTTTACTGTATCCTCCTTTATAAGAACTGCTTGTTTTTCTTCTAAGATATCCTAGTTTACAATCTGCATAAATAGTTACAATATAAGCTGGTAGGCATTGAATATATTTATTTTCTTTATTACTGAAATACTTTGTATTTTTTACAGATACTGCCGCATTGAAGCCAAGACTCCTACTAATCATAACTATATCATCCGCAAGTCTCGGCGAAGCTGTGCTGATATAATATGCGCTGTGGTTTTTTAATACATACCCATCTGAATCAAACAACCCATTTAAAATATCCAATCTTACTTCTTTTGAATTGTATTTATACTCATCAGGAATGAATTTATCTTCTGACTTTTTACCATACAATCCGTAATTTATAAGTATGTTTTTTAAATTCGGTATTTTAATTCTGTGATTGAATTTTGCAGTTTTTTGATGATAACAACTATACGGAATATTATTCCTTATACTATCAAAATCACTGTCCTCCATTGTAAGATAAAACGGAGCATTTCTAAAAGTCCCATCACCGGATAACAATCCAAATGTATATGGATCAACTAATGTAGGCTGTTTTGCAAATTCAACACAACCACCTTTGTGAATACTGCACACATACTCAATCCCATCAGGATTTCGCTCTGATTTTTTACGTTCCTTTTTATAAATCTCTATAAGTTGTCTTGTAGAAAGTGTTTTAATACCTTTTTGATGATGTATCTCCACATTCCATAAATGCTCTCCAGAGCATAATACAGATCTACCGTCTCTCAATGATACTTTATAAATATCTGTTATATCATTAAATGGTATATCTATTATTTTTGTAGGAACACCATCATCTCCAAAAACTTCATCACCGACTTGCAACTCACCCCATTTTCTAAGCCCTTTTGGAGTATAAATATATTCAGAATAGGGATGAGCTTTTCCTACTCCTCTGCGTGCTATGATTCCCCAGTGTTGACCACCAAGGTAGTCGTTATATTTACCGCCATGTATCGCCTGATGTACATAATGATGCCATAAATACGTAGAATCCCAAGGCTCTGGAAAGTCAATAATACGTTCAGCCTTTCGAGAGCCTTTTTTAATTTTGGACTGCAAAATGGGACAATAATTCCAATAAAAATACAATGTGCCGGGAATCCACTCACCATCCTCAGGTCTGGTCATGCCATACCAGATACGTTCAACCTCGGTTCTGGCCCACACACCATATTCACTGTTCGGATTGCTGTTTGGTCTTAAATTGGTATAGCACCCGTACTTTTTGAAATGAAGAGCGGCTGGTCTGAAGTAATCCATGTTTTCAAGGATATGCGGATTACACAAATCAACCTCTATACGCCCGTCTTCATTCTTCGGCAAATCCCTGGCATACTTCCTATCCTTTGAGATAAGATTATGTATAAAAGGAATTGACGTGATATATTCCATAAAGGCGTCACGTTCGTCTCCAGACATACTGTTAAGCAATTCGTCAGTTATTTCAGACTGGCATATATTTGTTTCTATCATAGTTTATTTCGAGGTCTTTCTTATTTTAAATCCAGCAGGTTCAGTTGAGGTAGTTGTCCCACTAGCCCAGTCTTTTGGACAATTAATACAGTCCTTGTGTTTATTTGTGCAATAACCGCCCTCAGCATAACAAGGAACTATCCCAGCCGGGTTAAATTGCCCCACTCCCCCAATATATTCCCGCATATCATATTCTTCAAGAAGTTCAGCAAGTCTTTCCTTGCTTAATTTCATATAATCACTTTTTCTCATCTTGCATCTTCTTTCTTCTAGAACAAAATTCATAAGGTTCATAATAAAATGGATCAACCTCTACCTTTTCCAAAGGTATATACTCATAATCATATACGATCATAGGTGAGCCGTTCTTCAGATAGTCTTGATAATCAAAGGATTCGCCATTCGGCGTGACATTAATACTCATTATCGGGGACATTGTAATACCCTCTTCATTAAGCTGCTTAAGCATCTCTTTGTCATTGAACTGGCCAACAACCCAGCCATTATACAGTACAAACACATATTTGGGCAACCACAGTATGGCAAACTCATTGACTTTATCCTCACATAAAGAAAGCAATCCGGCACGTCTGCCTCTATTCTGTTTGTGGTTCTCAGTATCACCCCAATGTACTGTCGGGTGGATATTGAACTTGAACAAACCTTTTCTATAAGTGGCCTTGTCAGTTCTTGACCAGCCTTCCATACAATCTATTTCAGGGGGCCAGGACTGACGTGAAGCCAGCCACAAAGCAGGCCAAACACCTTTTCCCTTAGGAAGCTTGCACCACCATCTGAAAAGACCGTATTTATAATCGTTTACATCCTGCACACAACCTACACTATAATGGTACATCTTACCATCAAATTCCTTAGGATGACGTACAACATCAAGCACGAGATTCCCATCAGAATCCTTTGATACAGAATCACCATACCAGAATACATCACGGTCAGGGTGATGATCTCCCCACCACAGACCTACATTCCACTTGTTATTTTTCCACTTAAAGCCGTTTTTCATATTATTTGTCTTGTGTTTTGTCAAATCCCATTACGCCGTCTTCAAATAATTTTTTCACACCAGATCCCCTCATTTTTGAATTCTCTTCGATTTCACTGTTGATTGCCTTCTCGGCATTTGTAAGATCCTGTATTAAAGACGGTATTTGTTTAATTGTACTTGTAACTTGGGCTAACGACCAGATAGGCTTGCCCCTGTCGTCGACAGCAGTAAGGTCAACCTCTTTTAATTGGTGTCTTACCTTGTCTATCAATTCCCTTGTATCTTGCAACAATAATGAGCTAGGTGTTGTTATAAGAAACTTATAAACTTCTATCGCCTTGTTAACCTCCTTGTCAGGTTTCCATCCTTTAGGCAATCCCTCCTGTTCGACAATATGATCATGACGTTCATCTTCATCGACAATGAACATATAATCACTACGGGGATCATACATAAAGTAAATATATGCCAACTGTTGTGTTGCCACCAGTTTACTTGCAGTCTTATCCCTGTCCCATAAAACCCTAAAAGCCTTGATTGCCAAGGCTTCCGGGGATATTACAAGTTGGTAATTGCTAAATGTAAAAAGTCTCATAAGTATTACTCTTCAGTATACTCTTCAACGATGTAGTCAACGTCATTTTCCTGCAAAAGCAAACACTGCTGATCGTCAAGTCTTACAACATGGAAAGAATACTCTACTGTTTGTTTACGATAAGTTTCCTCCATGTCATCCTTCATTGAATTGTCCTTGGCGTACTTACGCACCGCATATCGTTCAGGATTAATACAAACCAAGTCACCAGGCTTGACACTCTTTACCATGCTGCCCACCGCAATAACTTTCTGATACTCTTTAAGTCCGCTCTTGTTGTGCTCGGCACTCAAAAGCGAGGAGCCAGGAATATGCACCAATTCTGTATATCTGTCAGCAGTTGTCACTATTGACGTGAACATCGGCTTGATTTTCTTTAACTTTATTTCTCCCATATTTTTTTAATTTTTCTTGAAAATGTTTTACTCGTTTATAATTTGTACCAAGTTTTCCTATATTAGGTATTGAAAAACTGGCCTTTATTTTATTAAACTCCTCCTCTGATACATTGAGCAAATCAAGAGCAACAATCTTCTCTTTTATAAATGCAAACATATCATAATAAATATCGTTTAATTCTTTAACAGTAATGCCGTGTTTTTCAGCTACCTTTGGATCTGGTCTACTTGTCCTCATGAAGATTAAAATGAATTATAAGTTTATAATCATCCTTGCCCTTTGAGAATATAGGTATAAATTTCGGATTAATGTCATTATCAACGAAAACACCCTGTTTACGCAAAGCACCAAGACATGTATTGAGGTGAGGACCTGTCATGCCTTGGAAGTCACATATTTCTTTTCTAACCTCGGATGAGGTCAATAAGCTCCCTATCAATTTGGGGTCAGTAACCGCCTGACTAAGTTTATAGCGTTCAAACAGGAGTGATGCGAAAACATCCGCATCACGCCTGCTTAATTTATGGATTGGGGCAAGGAACTCAACCCAATATCGAAAGAACGTATAATTCAACTTTGTGGGAACCCGAATAACGGTTGAATTGCCCAATTCCATACTGCTACTTGCTCTTCTTTGCAGTGCTCTTCTTAACCACCTTCTCAGGAACATCAGCAACTTCTGCATCGTCATTGGACTTGATAAGCAACACATTCTGAATTTCATTGATGCATTTCTTTACGTAGTCCTCGGGGAAGTTGTCTTTAAGCTCAACCACCTTGAAAAGGAAGTTAAGTTGGGCAATAATTTCACCGAGCCGCTGCTCGTTGAGCTGCTTCTCCATTTGATTAATATAGCTTACAAGTTGTTCATAAGTCGGCTTTGCCATTTGATTGTTCATTTCTTCAGCCATTTTTTATAAATTTAAATTATTACTTAGTTAATAAATGCTTGCCATATCTTAACTGGTACAAAGAGTCCCAGTGATCAATATCAGATGATGTTATCGACATACTACCACAATGATTGCAGTAATCATAATCGTCCATAGTTCTTATGTCAAGGGAGAGACAATGCCTGCAAAAATACACAGGCTCATTGTCATACTTGCTTGGTATTCTTTTACCGTGTTTGTCAACGTACATATTTACAGATATTTAATTGATTCAAGTTTATATCTGGACCATTCAAACAACATACCTCTTCTACCGTGAGTGTACCCATTGGCCTTTTCCCAGGGACTGAGTTCGGCCAAAGAAGGCAAGTGTCTGAGCACAAGCCCGTTGTCTTCAAGAACCTTCTCACAATGAAAGTGTCCTGCGTGAATTTCTATAGCCGCTACATCTTTAAGCATATGTCTTGCATCGGTGTAAATCCACTTTGTTATGTTCTTTGCCGGCATATCACCGTGAGTGTATCCAACAAGATTATTACCTATCTTTACCAGCTTACGAGGTTCGTTTAAAATATTAAAATAAAATTCAAGGTCCTTAAACAACTCCCTTAGTAATCTAAGAAGTGTGTAACCCAGCATCTCATCGTGATTACCGGGTACATAATTTACAAATGTAGGAATACCGTGCAATGCTATTGCGGTAAATAACTCGGTAAAATAATTTATAGCGGTTGAATATATATATTCAAAGCTAGTATTTGATTCCTGGGAAGTTCCCGCAGTAGTTGTTTTTGCTTTTGTGTCATAGTGAAATATATCCCCGAGGAATGTGATATAAATTTCCGTGAGCTTGTCACTATTCTCGTCAATGTAACTCTTTACATTTTCAAGATATCTCTTTTGAGCCTCAAAATCCTCATTACCAGCTCTGTCTGTAAGACCTATGTGGAGATCAGCAAAACATATTTCAGCTGCAAAATATTTATATGTCTTATTATTTATAGTACTTTGCTCTTCTTTTACGGCATCTCTAAACTTAAGAAAATCAGTTTTTTCAATACTACTTTTAACAAGAGCATCCAGATCTTTCTTGTAATCAATTGGTCTTACAGTGATCTTTGAAGAATACATCACCTTGTCACCATCTTTAGTGGTTGCATCCCATATACTGGATTTCGCACTTACAAGGACGAATTTATTCGGATCATAACCATGTTTTACAAGAAGAAACTCGGGACACTTTATATCATCTTCACTACATAAAAACCTTTTTGAACTACATTGGGTTCCATCACAATTAAGCTCGACAGACTCCCCGCAATCACGGTTGAGAATCTTACCTATAAAGCATTTCCTGTCGGTTTTCTTGAGTTTTTCTATAGCATGACGAGCCTTGTCCCGAGAACAATCTTCATTGTAAATGAGTTTATATTTCTCTCTGGCAGTCAAGGATTCGTTATTTAATATAGCTTCAAGTTCTTTATTTTCCATGTAAATAATTTTTTTTATTTAAAATATAAACAAATATACTATATATATTCGAATCTACAAAATAATAGAAAATAAATTAACTTTTCTTAACGCCTGTAGTTATTTTGTCTGGTTGCACTATCCTCTATAGCTTGTCTAATCCAGTTTTCCCATATAAGTGAGTCCATTGGAGAGTGCTTGGTATTTAATACTGAGTCAAGTTGTCTTCTACCCCACTCAATCTCGTCATGATCGAGAGCAGCCATATTTTCCACAAGAGCCCTGTTAGCAGCATATTTATCTGTAGTGGTATCAATGTCTGATGCCGTGTTTGTATTAGTATTTTGATAAACAGTATCTCCTGGGTTTATAACAATACCAGGATTTTCCTCTCTTTGATTTGACAATTCTATTTTATTTCCAATATCATCCCAGAATGGCATAGTTCCTAAAAATGTAGGAATGGCAAAAATAGCACTCGTTTTCCACGGATTGTCTTTCATCCACTGACCAACCTTTTTCAACCCCTTTTTACTATTACCTATATCTTGAGTTGTGCTGGGGGCACTTGATGTAGTGGTTGTAGTTGGATTCACTTTTGGTTCTGTTTTTGGATTGAAGTCAATGTCACCAACAGATTTTATAAGCTTTTGCTTTTCAACTGCACTAAGTCTATTCATTGGGTTTTCAACAGTTGGTGTAAAGACTGCTCCTCCTGGAGTTATAACCGTACCGTCTGGGTTTATAAATGTGCGTGGCTCAGGTAAGCTACGCATTGGATTTGGTTTTGGAGGAGTTATTGTTAGTCTGTAGGGAACCTCGCTAAGCATAGGCTCTGGAGAAGGTATACTATAATTTAAAGTGCCAATAGGCTTAGTAACATTTTGTTTTCCATAATTTTTCATAGATTCGAGAGCTCCACTCAACATCTCTCTATTTTTAACAAACTGTTGAACTTCTTTTGATGTCACATCATCAAGAAACTCTCTGCCAGCTCTTTCAGCAGCTTTACCGGCCCCCGGCACAGCAATAACACCCAATGCTGCAAGTCCCAAAGCAGTTTTCAAATCACCTGTAGCTTGGTAATATTCACCAGCATCAACCAAAGCTCTGACATCTCCTACAGGAGATAAATCAAGACCTGGGGAAACCATTTCAATACCAGGCTCGATAACAGGAATTCTGCCAGCTTTAGCAGCCTCTGAAGCAGCTACTTGAGCCTGACCATCATAATAACCTTGCTGAAATTCAGGTGTTTGAGCTGCTGTAGAATATTTTGCGGTTTCGTTTTGACCCATTCCAGCTGAAAGACCAAGTAAATAAGGATTGGCCTGTTGCTGAGGTCTTACCACCTGGGGTTCTCTCGGTTGCGAAGGAACAAATGAAGCCCACGGCGGATCTATCGGACCCCCATCGGGATAAAGTTTACCACCACATGCATGCCACTTAGCTGCATTGCGTGCGAAGTTGGCTCTTTTTACCAACGTGGAAGAGTAATTATCGGGGTTTGCCAAAATCTGTGAGGCATATCCCTGAACCGATTTGCCAGCACGTTTTGCAGCTGCTGTAAACTTACCCTTGTTTTCAGGTTTTATGTGGATAGCACCACCATTTGAAAATGTGTTTGGTTCCATAAGATTCATTGAATTAATAAGTTGTTGGCGTTTTTCCTGCCATGGAGAAGGAATAAACTCATCTCCCTCCCAATGACCGCCTTGTATATCTTTTGTACTATAAATACTTTCGTTACTAAATGTCGGATGCCAAGGTTTCTTATACTTATCGGACATGTGACCATACTTGTCAGGCTTTAATCCCTCTAGAAAAGCACCTCTAAGGTCATAATCATGGTCATCACGAAGATTCAATGGAAGAGATTTAACCCATTGTGAATATTCTTTTTCTTTTCCCTTGGGTAATTTTGTATCATACTTTGTGAGAGAGCCACCTGTTGCATTTGTATTTGCCCTGTATTGTAATATAGGATTGTAGAATCCCTCTTTTGTATTAAGGTCAACACTTTGAATTGGGATATAAGGATTTTTAAAAGCTGGCATGTTATAAGGTGAAACTTGGTACTCACCTAGAGGTGCTTCCAAAAAATGCACTTGATTACCTCTTGTAGGGGTATTACCTGCATCTTGCTTTTCAGAATCACTTTTAGGAACTAACCATATCATATCACCAACTTGCAATTTTCTGGAATCAAACCCCTTGTTATACTCCTTATTCAAATTAGTAATATAAGACTCCCTGTTTGAATAATCCATCCCAGGTATCCTGGCTAATTTTATAGCATTTGAAAGAGAGTTTTTACCTTTCTCAACAGTTACAAAATCAGATGTAATTGCAGATGGAAGATAAGCAGAGTAGTCCAAATCAAGGTTGATGTCATTACCGTACTCGCTGACTTTTGTACCCAACCCGTCAGTAGAGTCTTTACCATTATATAAATAATTAGTAACCCTGTTTCCCTGATTCCAATACTTTATTAACAACTGTGCTGGGGTTATACCCAGTTCAGAGGCTTTTACAATATCCTCTTTTACCATATTTTCCGTGAATATCTTCTTCAAATGATTATAAGCAGCCCTGTGCTGCTCCTCCTCAGTCATTTTACTACCATTTAAAAGACCATAATACCCACTGTAATTGCCTACATTATTTGTCGCTTTTGACCTGAAGCTGCTTTCGTGATTTGCCAAAGCTATCATAAAATCCCTGAATATTTTAGTATCTATGTCACCCACTTTAGGATTAGCTGCTATAAATTTATCCAAGGATTTTTCAAAAGTAGCACGATTCTCTGGAGAGCCGCCACCAGCATATATATTATACCCATCAGGATACATACTTAATTCATACAATCCCATATATTATACATTTATATTAGTAATACAATATAAAAAAACTAACTTAAGTTTTTTATATAAAGAGACCTCAGGAGCGCTTTCCCATCCTTCAAGCTCCTCGGTAGTGGGGTCTCACCACTAACCCAGCCAGCATCCAGGGGCGTTTATATATTATTAGTTTTCACTCTTGTTATCTCTGGCCCCAACTTACCTCTGCCCTGCTAACGGTATCCTTTACTTTCCCGTGTTGGCGTGGGGACCCTTTCAACTGACTGAACCCCTTTAACAAAGTTGTGCAAATATAAAACATTTTTTTGAAAAAGTCAAGGGGGTAAGTAAAATTTTTTTTCATTGATTTTCAGGTAGTTAAGAAAATTCCTTATTTTGAGGGGTGAAAAATTTCGGAGAATTTCGGAACTTTTTGGGAAATTTTGATAATTTTTTTTTATTTTTTTTTTTAAATTTTATAAATTTTTTTATATTTGGAAGGGCGGTGGGTATTTATTTTGATAAAAAATTTTCAAATTTTTTTTTATAGTTAAAAGGGCGGTGGGTAGTCCCCCAGCACCCCCTGGGTGTCGGGCTGATTGGGTTCGGTCCACCGTAATATTTACTAACTTAAAAACTTCAATAACTATGGCAGTTAAATTTAATTCAAAGTATGCAGTTTTCGAGGAATTTCAATCTAAAAAACTCTCGGAAAGACCAGACCTTGCAAAAGCAATCAAGACCACTCCTGCAAGAGTAAAACCCAGTGGGATAACCGTGTGGCCATTAACATTTAAACAGCCCGTCCTGGGTCCGGATGGCAAGCCAACTGACCAGTGGGAAAAGGGTGTGACATTTGCATTCGCTAACCCTGGTTATAAGGGTGACACGTTTGCTATCAAAGAGACAGTGGATGAGGAGACGGGCGAAGTCTCCGAGTTGATACAAATCTGCTAGGGCTTCGGCCCTTTTTTGTGGGTGGCTTGGTCTTATTAGGCCAGCCTCCCATCTTTTTCGTCCCCCACTCTCTCATTAGTTTGAGTATAAAATTGGGGGATTTCTAACTAAAATTTCCTATGGTTCGAATCCTGTTTGAGTAACAAATTAGCAACATTCCCAGCGAAAAAGGGTTAGTAGTAGTGTTGTACAATCAGTAACCCTGAGATAGTATCAAAATCAACGGTTAGACGTAGATGAGCTGTAAGTACAACTTTGGGAATGTTTGTGTGTTTTTTTTTTGGTCCCTTAGCTCAGATGGTTAGAGCGGCTGACTCATAGTAAAATTGTGTGCACAGGCAAGAAATTCCTGTGTAGAATCTCCTAAATTCGGTGAAAATCCTTAACACAAGCTTTGAGCACATGTAAGTAGGCCTGATGGTAACTTGTGTTTCTGTAAATAACCCATTAATAGAAGGATATGGGTGCCTTCGCAGTACTAAACAATAATGTATAAGGACTATACCGAGCGAAAATATATTGACTTTTGAAAAGTGTATATAATCGTGTAGAGACTGAACGGGAGATACCTAAGTTGAAGAAAGTGGAAAGAGTCAAGTGGTTGAACCCACAATAAAAAGCTGACTAAGTTCTGCGATATAGTTAACAATGTCTTCAATATGGTAAAGAGACAGCCCAGACCACAACAAACAATTATACATAATAAGGTCGCGAGACGTGGTTGTACCTATTAAAAGGTAAGAAATGCTAAGTTGTTGCAACCTAGGGAAGCCTACATATGTATATGTAAACTTGAAGTAAATTCAACTTATTATTGAAATTGTTTGGCTATGGTAACATAGTGTGGCAGGAATCAGCGGGTCGGGGGTTCAAGTCCCTCAGGGACCACAAATGCAGTGATGGTGTAATAGGAAGCACGCCAATAATTTGGAGGCACAGGTTCAAGTCCGAAGCACTGCATTATGCCAGAATGGTGGAATTGGTAGACACGACAGACTTAAAATCTGTTGGCTATTATAGCTGTGCGGGTTCAAGCCCCGCTTCTGGTACTAAAATCTTTAAAAATTATAAATAATATGAAAATAGGTGATAAAATTGTATTTAAATTTAATGAAACAACGTTAAAGTATCAAGTTGTTACGACTTTAGATAAACGTTTTTTTCTCTATAATTTAAATGTGGATAGCGCTAATAGTAAAATCTTTGAAATTCTGGAAATTGATGATATATATGGCTTTTACGAAAAAGTAGTTGACAAATATATAAAAGACAAATTAAATACGTTTCCAGAATTGGAGAGTTTAAGTGATTTGGAAAGAGTAGTAAATGCTCTTTATGAAAGAATCTTAGAAATATCCACACCTAAATTTAAAGTAGGAGATTTAGTTATGGTGGCAAAAAGAGAGGAAAAAAGTTCAGACTATACGTGTAGTTATACTGATGAAATGGTACAATATGAAAATCGGATTTTTGCTATAAGTGAAATAAATAAAATGTCAATTCCAATTATGAAGAGCTACATCCCAAGATTGAGATATGAAGAGCCTTTCTATTATACATTAGAAGGGAATGACTGGAAGTGGTCTAGTGCTATGCTTCATAAGGTTGGAACTATTAAAGATTCAATTAAAGGTGTAACTTCATTAGATAAAGTAATTTTAACAGATATTGGTGAAGTTGGAGTATCATCTTATATGGATGCTCATACTACAGAAATAACTTGTGATAAAGCAATTGATGGTATTTCTTTATACCCAGAAAAAGAAGAACCTGAATATAAATTAAACTTTAATGTTAAACCCTTAAAATTTTATTAAAAGATGTTTAAAATTATTGCAATTTTACAAGAGAAGGTTGAAGAGCAAAAGCTCAAAAACAAAGTTAACCGTGTGAAAAACTGCATTCAGGCAGCTAAGCTGCAAGCAGAAACTGACTTGATGGAGATTTCCGACAAAAGAATCAAAGCTGTTGAATCTCTTAAAGAGAAAGAAACAACAGATGTGTTGAATGAGTTAATCCACATTCAACATAAAGAAAATTCCATTAAGACTCAACTTTCCGAGTTGGACCAGGTTGAGAGATTTCTGTTTGAAGAAATTCAACAGAAGAAGTAATTTCTTAAAAATAATGACTCCAAAGGAGTCATTTCGAGTAGTAGTTCAGTTGGCAGAATACTTGGTTTGGGTTCAAGTGGTCGTGCGTTCGAGTCGCACCTACTCGACAAATTTATGTTTAACATTTAAAAAAATAAAGAAATGGTAATTTCAACTATTGCATTTATTCTTATGATTGCATCAGCTATCTATCTCTTTTGTGGGATAGCAATGACGATTAAAGAAGATATTTCTTCTTATGAAGAAGAAAAAAATCTTCAAGAGAGAGAAAACTACCTCCAAGATTTAGAGGCAGCAAAAAAAGGTAAATTAATTTAACCTTGTAATCTACCCGGGATTATAAGTTAATAAGAACCCCTATTAAAGGATAGGGAAGGGACATAGCATGAGTTATTATGCTTTTGTAAAAGAAGAAGAGAAAAAAATAGCTCTTCAACAAAAAAAGGCTGCTATTTGGCAGTGGACCAAGATCGTAGGTCATAAGCCAGAGATTTTAGTTTTGCATGACCCATTTAATTTACCTCCTGTTAAAAGAGGCAAAAGGGAAGCGCCAAGCAAGATTTCTTTGGAAACAGCAAGAATGCTGGTAAGAGAGGAGTTAATCAAAAAACAAGGAGGTGTTACCATGAATGATGGCAATATCCGTTATCATTTTACACGTTAATTTTAAAAAAAAAAATAAAAATATGGAAGTACATACTAAAAATGGAATATCTTATTTACTTCAGACTTTATCCTCTCCCATTAAAGGGAAATGTGATGTTTATCACACTCGTGATAAACAAGGGAAGAGGGTTTCAATATGCACAAACTTCAGACATGATGAGTCTGAAGTTATTTGGCATCTTCTTGGTGTTGGGTATGCTGATTGTGCGTACCATACACAATCAAAAGATGGTTGTATACGCTGCTATGATAAAAATAATAACTTTCTAGGTACTAAAGAAGACCTGGAAAGAATATTGAAAACAACTGAAATAAAAAACCTGGTTTAATTCCCTCAGTATTATTGCTTTGTTGGACAGTCCATATATATTTATGGGCTGTCCTTTTTAATTAAAAATAATATGTGTTTTTATACAACAGTAAAAAGTTCTCCATGGGTAGCACATACGGATATGGTGTGCTATAAGGTATTGGATCAAAATATGTGTTCCTGGATTCAAGATTTTGAATATACTATAAATAAAGTATATAAAACTGAATTGGGAACATTACACGACGCTAATTATCCTGGTAATATATATTTTACTTCTTTAAATGAAAGAATTTATTATAAAGATGTATATTGTATTTTCAGGGGATTTCATTCTTATCAAAGGAATACAAAACAAATAAGTAGAATATATACTCAAAGGTATACTACAATTCCTTGTATTTACAAATGTATCATTCCCAAAGGTTCTCTTTACTATAAGAATCAATGGGGAGAATACGTGTCTGATCAGATTATGATTAAAGAAAAAGTAAATTTTAAATAATAAAAAATATGAAAAAGTTATTTCTTTTTATAATATTAGTATTTTTATTTTGCTGTGTAAATGCTCAGCAAATAAAGAGAGAAGGAAATGTTTTCTCAATAGAAAAAACAGTTTCCTCTCAAGATACAATTAAAACCGTATTTGCTTACAAAGACAGTCAAGGTAATATTTATCCTATATGGTTAAACAAAAAGTCTGGTGCTTGTTTTATTTTTAAAACAAGTAAGAAGACTGGTAAGATTTACAGGCAGTATATGAGTGCAGAAATTAAAGAGAATGTCTGTACTTATTATAATATAACCATTAAAACTAATGAGGATGAAGTGGTTAATCAGTGAAATTATAGATATGGATGGTGGATTTGGTGATGCCATCCCAGTAGAGTCTCCGCTCTGTATTGTAGAAGGTACTGAAGAGGAAGTTGAGACATATTGTGACAAATATAATATGCCCACAGTATATGATATTCCTTATGACCAGTTATACTGTGGAAGATTAAAATACTCCAGACTTCCCAAAGAAGGTAGTTTGAATGAATCTCCTTTCTCAAAGGAGAGATTAGATACTATCTTAGAGTATCAGAATCTTCCTCTTTATGAAATAGAGGAATATGAGGAGGAGGAGGGAGAGTATTTTGATGAACACGATGTTGAAATGTAAAAACAACCCACTCCTCATTAAGTTGTGGAGTGGGTTTTAAATATAAAAAAAAAATGAAAGAAACGATTATAGTTATACTAAGTGCAATATGGTGTATGTTATGTTATTTTGTGGGAGTATATGTTGGGCGACATTTTAATAAGGAAGGAGGTGGGGAATGATACTAGTACCGGAAAACAAGTTGCAAGAGCAATTTGAATACGAAAAATTACAACTTGAAAAATATGGTCACGTCTCTTCATTAACATATGAAGAATGGTTAAAAACAAAAAGACATCCACCTGAAGAAAAAACATCATTTAAAGGGATAGTGATGAGTGGTGGCTGTTCTGAAAGTCTTCAAAAGAAAGCCAGGAAGTTTTCAGAAAAAGTTTCAAATGGTTATCATTACATGGATCTCGAAGTTGGATTTATAAGAGGTTATCAGTCAGCTTTAAATAAAGCTCTTGAGTGGCTAGAAAATAATATTATATCGGTTACTAACGATATGTGCATCTGCACGGCTTCAGTTGATAATATTAGCAAGGAAGAATTTATTGAGGCTTTTAGAAAAGCAATGGAGGAATAACTATGGCATCAGTGTTAAAGAAACAAACTAAACAAGAGTTTATAGATGAATACCAATTCAATACTATACTACATACACTTGACTTAAAAGCAGAAAAGTATAAGAAAATCAACAATAAAGTAGAATATGAAAGATGGAAAGGACTTTATGATTGGTTAAGATCAAAGAAGTCAATTCTAACTTCTGAAAATTAATGCAAATAATTATGACAAACACTGAATAGTTATGACACAGGAAGAAAAAGATTTGTTGTTGAAAGACATTTGCGCAAGGTTGCCATATAAACCTCATTGCCGTGTCTTTAGATTAAATGGAGACATAAAAGAAAATGATGATATTTTATATGGCGTTATTGGTGATAATGTTATGACATTAAAATCTGATAAAGATGAATGCTTGATGTATTACCAAATAAAACCATACCTCCGTCAAATGTCGAGCATGACGTGAGAGGAAGAGGCTTATTGGTATTATCACCGTCACTTAGTTGGTGATGGTATTTTTGCTATCGGTTATGATAATCCAACATGCTGTATATTTGAATGTTTTGAATGGCTTAACTCACATCATTTTGATTATGGCGGGTTGATTATAAAAGGATTGGCTTTGGAAGCACCTGAAGGAATGTATAACATTTAAATAACAAAATTATGGACTACGAGAAGAAATTTATATTAGGTGACCTTGTAAAAGGCCAGCGAACCTTCAATAATGAAATCATTGAGGGGAAATTCAATGGATTTCATTTGCATGACAAATTAGACCCAACTTCTGTTATTGGAGTTATATGTGTCGAAAATGACAGATGTTATGATGTAGTAGCGGGAAGTATAAAATTATTAGAGAGCGATGATGAGAAGATAAGAAAAGCAATAATAGAATGCGTCAAGAACTATGGTCCCTCAACAGCAAATCCACAATTGTTTAAGAATATGCTTGCCTGGCTTGAAAAGCAAGGTGAACAGAAACCTATTGATGAAGTTAAATCAAAACTCAAAGTTGGTGATTGGATTACATTTTGTGGAAGTGAACAATTTAAAATACTTGAAGTTGAACCTGAACAAAACGGTATTTTGAATTATCTTTTATTAGAACCAAGTGGTCGTAGTGCTTATCATGATAAAAAATATGTTGATGAAAACGCAAGGTTGTGGACTATCCAAGACGCAAAGGATGGCGATGTGCTTGTTACTTCTTTTGAAGAAGACAATATGATAGTTATATACCATTCAATGTGTACGATAGACACAATAAATGTACATTGTTGCCTTGATAATAAATTTATTTGTGAAAATCTTGGAGTGTTTGATGCAGAAGATGTAAAACCTGCTACCAAAGAACAGCATGATACTCTAATGAAAGCAATAGCCGATGCAGGATACGAATGGGATTTTGAAAAGAAAGAATTGAAAAAGATTCAGAAGAAGCCTGTTTGGGGTAAAGAGGATGAAGAATATCTACAAAATATAGTAGAATGGATTGGTTGCCTTATTGACGATGAGGATTGTGGTGATATGACATATAAAGAGCATAAAGAGTTCTATCTGAAACGAATCAATTGGCTCAATTCTCTCAAAGAAAGAATAAAAGAAAAATAAGTTATGATTACCGAAGATTATGTAAGTTTGGAAGTTGCAAAACTCCTTAAAGAGAAGGGATTTAACCCTCTCGAATGTGGAATGTACTACTCTATAACAACTGGTAAAAGAACAACCGAGCTATTAACATCGTTGGTAGCATGTCCAACACTTCAGATGTCAATGAAATTTCTTAGGGAAGTACATAACATTCATATAGCCATCAATATCTGCTACACCGAGAATCCTATTTTATTTCAGCCAGATTATTATGCCTGTGTGAACAGTACGGTAACAGGAGAATCCCTAATAAAAGAGATGTGTCCGCTTGTTCAAGATAATTCTCTTACGCCAAAGGGGTTCACCTCTTACGAGGAAGCCTGTGAAGCAGCTATTAAATATTGTTTGGAAAAAATAATTTAATTATGAGTAATAAATATTTAAATTGTCAATTTTATACAACTAAGGAAGGTCTCCATAAAGAAATCAAAGGAATGTATAATTAAAACAAGGATATTATGGAACAAAAACAGAATAAAAATATTCCAGAAATCGGAAAGGAGTACCATTTCTTTGACGATGGGAAAACGTCCATTTCAAGACATTATATTTGCAAATGCGAAAAAGTGATAACACCTGAAGAAGCAAAGGGAATAGTTTTCGATTTGGATGATATTAAAACAACATTGTATGATATATGGAAAGATGAGTCTTTAAATTGTGATTTTCTTTTTGCCAAAGATACCGATTACTTTGTGGAAGTATCTTGTCCGAATTATGACGAAAACAACCTCTGGGCTGTCAGGACAAAAGACGGGGGGGTGGTTCACTCTGGACGTGCAGACTGGCTGGCAAGGCGGGAGGGTTGACGTGACTGGAGAAATATTTGACAACGCTGTGAGGTTTTGGATAGAAGAAGGTGAAACTGAAATGGTTAATGGCTATCTTAAAGAAACACACGATTAAATTACAAAAATAATTAGACTATTAACGCATAATAAAAAAACAATATGTTGGATGAACAAAACGCAAAGAAAATAGTTGATAGTATCTTTTCATATGGATTTAACACCAATAGAACATTTTACGAAATGGCGTATAATTCAGCTATGCGAATGTCTAAATGGAAAGAAGAATAAATTATAGCCAAAGCGTGCGAATTGTTGGAAAAACACGTTGAAGATTTTATGCCACCAACGTGTTCGCTTCATGATTATAACACGAGTGAACTTATTCATTTTTTTAAAAAAGCAATGAAAGAACAATGACAAAACAAGAATATTACAATATTAGAGAAGATTTTGCAATATTGTCAATGGTTTCAAAATTTCTTCAATGTACAAAAGATATGTTGGAAGCCTATCCATTTTTTAAAGAAATGAACTTAAAGGAAATAAAAGAATATCTTGACAAAAGGGAAACCGAATACGAATTAGATATAGAGAAAAAACTTAATGTGGTGTATTAAGAAATAACAAAATTGGTTTGTAAAAGATAAAAAACTTTAGAATTAAAAGAAGCAACATACAATTAAATTATAATCGAATAATATGGATATAAACAAATTTATGGACTACGAGAAATACAATGAAAACAATATAATTATTTTACTAAGTGTTTAGAAAAAGTAATTTGATTATGACAAACGAAGAATTGGCAGACAGAATTGCAAAAAAACATTATAGAAGTGCAAGACAAATTACTAATTCACAAAAAGAATGTTATGATTCTGCACTTGAGATGGCTAAGTGGAAAGATGAACAATATGCTAAAGCATTCGCTCCCATATTAATTGAACTTGATGAATTGAAACATCAAATAAAATCATTATTACCATAATATTATGAAAATAAAAAAATTAATATTATTTTTCACAATGTGTTTGTTTATTTCTTGTAACAGCATTCAAGAAAAGATGCAATTGCAAAAAGAATACAATACATTATATACTCAGAAGCAATCACTTGAAAATACAATTTCTGAGTTAAATGCTGAAATTACTACATTGACTAATGAACGAAATGCCTTGGTTAAGGGCAAAGATCCAACGTATATTGTGAAATTTAAAATTAAGCAGGGCACATATACACTTGATATATGGGAACATGTAAAGAATGAAATAAATGCCGTTGAGTTCGAAATACCTGTTTGCAAAGACTTTTATAATCATATTGATATTGGACAAGACATAACAAATTCATTTAAATATGGTTCGTTGTTTGTGAATGGTGATTTCAGTGTTCTACATATGCGTGTTATCAATAAAAGAATTGAATAGATATGAAAAAACAATCAAAAAACATAGTAATATATTTTGGATATGGTAGAAATTAAAAACACACATGTTTATAATCTTGAAGAAGCAATGGTTGCTTCTGGAAATGCTATGCTTGTCGAGCCTCAAGAAGTTGTGAATGAAAATGTTATAAAAGCAGTAGTGAGATGTAAGCATCTTGCATCTCTTGGTGGTGGTACAGGTCATACAAATTTCAGAACAGGTATCCTGGTCACCTTTGATCTGAAGTACCCGCAGTACTTCACAAAGCAGGTCCAGCGCTATCACTTTCTCCAATATGTGAGCAGCACATCAATGATGCACTGCATAACTAAGATGGACTTCTCGAAATGCTGCAACCGGTATGTTTCTGTGACTGAGATCAAGCTGATGAACAGCATGATACAACTGTACAATCTGATGTTCGTGAACCTAGACCAGTTCGATGTGTTTATCGATCTGAGGAAAGACTATTATGTGTTACTCGAGCAATACTTCAGCGAACGAGATGCGCAAAACTCGCTCAGTCTGAACACTTCCGACGATGTGCTCTATGACCTGTACATGCGCATCATCTCCAACTGCCCGATGGGCGCTGAGCTCTGGGTGCACTGCTCTACTAACTACGAACAGCTTGCCACCATCTACAAACAGCGCAAGAACCACAAACTCAAAGAAGACTGGGGCGAGTTCTGTGCTTGGATCGAGAGTCTTCCGTATGCTAAAGAACTTATAATTTGTGAGTGATATGATAGACGGATTCATTGTAATAATTTTAGCGATGCTCGGTTGCATCGGACTGAGCGTGCTTCTGGGATGGAGTTTTTGGGGGAGCGATGCGAAGTACTACAAGAACTTGGTCGAGTCATACAAGAAGAAACTCACATCTCAAGATGTAGATATCAAGGATGTGATAATTCAATATTTGAAAAATAGAGAGATAGAAATAGAGAGATAAAGATGTAGTAAATAAAATTTATGAAAAAAGAGACTAAAAAGACCAAACGCAGCTTATCATTTCAGGAATTGCAGGAAAAGATTGCTTATATACATTATATAGTTTGCAGGAAAATGACTTGGAAAGAATACCGTAGGATGAATGGTATTTAATATCTGAAATGAATTTGTGAGTAATATGAACGATAAAACTGAACTCGAATCAATCGTGAGCTGGCTGAACAATCACTATAACCAAGACTCTGATGACTACAGCATATTCAATGGTGCTAAGCCAGGAGTTGTCAGATACAACGACAATATTGCAATTTCTCTTTGGGGCTGCGGCGCTGTAGTATGTATAGTAGACCAGCTATACTTTATCGGAGAAGACGACGGGCACTGGTTTTTAAGAGAAGGAAAGGAAATTGCCGAAAAACTGCCACGAAACTTCTATGGCTTTGAGACATCATTCTCTATAGGATGGACAGAAAGCTTCACCAATGTGCTGAACGCGCTCAAGAAGTATGTCGATGAGAACGGGATCCCAGTATACTATGCTGGACTCACCAAGAAGATCGTGTGTCATTACAAGTTGGGCAAACCGGAAACTGAAGAATAATTTGCGAGTGATATGAAACAACAAGAATACTTTTTCACTGCGCATTCAGTTGTCACCGATGATGACGGTCACCTTGGTAC